>JABLTN010015488.1_pt1 | contig 49362 bp, 50 predicted proteins | sample 7160141 | NCBI WGS metagenome assembly JABLTN01 (sample SAMN14651226, study PRJNA627086) | human gut metagenome | isolation source: feces | host: Homo sapiens | reverse complement strand
GTATTAGATGAAACATCAGGTAATGCTATAACAGTAGAAGATGGAACTCCTATGTATGATAGTGAAGGAGTAAAACAAGATAATTATTTTACCTTCGTTCTAAAAAATAATGGCGTAATAGATTCAGCCTATACTATCTATTTAGAAGATCAACCATTAGATAATGGTGATATAAGAGTCGGACAAAGTTATGTTCATTATAATTTAGAAAAAGATAGTAGTATTTTACCTGCTAAAGCTTTAGAAGGAGACCAAGCGATAGATAAAGGCATTATCAAAAAGAATCAAACAATCAATTATAAAATGAGGTTATGGTTTGCAAATGATATACCCCAATCAGAAGAAAATAAAGTATTTAAAGCCAAACTAAATATAGTAGGTAGTCAGAATACTAAAATGCTGGCTACTAATAACTATAGTGGAGATCTTTGGAACAGGAAACAATCAACAGTAACAAAGATAGTATTTCAAGATTCAATTAATAAAATAGAAGGAGAAAGTGAATCATGGGATATATCATCTGCTAAAAATAAAATGGTAATGGCAAGACTAGTACCAAATACTGATGATACAACAACTAATACTTTGTATATACAAGGTAATGGTGGAGTAATAGCCAATTATAATAGTAGTGATTTATTTTATAACTTTTCAAAATTAACCAAGATAGAAAATGTAAATTTACTTGATACATCAAACGTAACAGATATGAGTCATATGTTTCAAAGTTGTATCAAATTAACAAATCTAGATTTAAGTAGTTTTGATACATCACAAGTAACAAATATGGGTGAGATGTTTTCTGGTAGTACAAGGTTAACCATTCTAGATGTAAGTAACTTTGATACCTCACAAATAACAGATATGAGTTATATGTTTGAAAATTGTAGCAGTTTAACCATTCTAGATGTAAGTAACTTTGATACGTCAAATGTAACGAATATGAGTTATATGTTTAAAAATTGTAGCAAATTAACAAGTCTAGATTTTAGAAAAGCTACATTTGATAAAGTAACTAGTTATAGTTTTATGTTTAACTATGTCCCATCTACTATAAACATAATAACTAAGGATGAGACTACTAAGAGTTGGTTAGAAGATAAGTTGGGTGGTAAAGGAACTGTTACTATTGCATAGATGGTATAAAAAAAGTTTTAAAATTATCTTGTCAAACATACTATTAAATGGTATATTAATTAAGAAAAACAAGTGCGAAAGACGGAAATAAGGAAAATTAGTAGAGACTTCTTGGTTGGTGAAAAAGAAGATGGAACTTATTTTAGATCACTTTCAAGTTGTGCTTTATGGATAAGATAAAGACGGGGACTAGACGTTAACTAGAATAAGATAGATTAATCTATGAAGAAAGGTGGTACCACGGAATTATACGTCCTTTCAACATAGATTTTTTTGTTATAAGGAGGAAATACTATGGAATTTAAAGAATTAAAAAAAGGCGATGTACATAATATTGAATTAGAAATTGCCAAAGAATGGGAAAATGAAGATATCTTAAAGAAATGTATTGATAATAGAAAAGATTCTGAGAACTTTGTTTTCTATGATGGACCTGCTACTGCTAATGGAATGCCTGGACTTCATCATATGATGGCAAAATTCTTAAAAGATACATTTTGTAAATATAAAACTATGCAAGGGTATCGTGTCTTAAGAAAAGTAGGTTGGGATACACATGGACTTCCTGTGGAGTTACAAGTTGAAAAGGAATTAGGGTTTAACTCTAAGAAAGATATAGAAGAATACGGTATAGAAGAGTTTAATAAAAAATGTAAGGAAAGTGTTTGGAAGAATGAAAAAGCTTTCTCTGATCTTACTAAGGAAATGGGACAGTTTATTGATTTAGAGCATCCTTATGTTACTTATGATAATAACTATATTGAAACAGAGTGGTGGATACTAAAGAAATTCTTTGATGAAGGATTATTCTATGAAGGACATAAAATATTACCATTTTGTACAAGATGTGGAACGGGACTTGCTTCTCATGAAGTTGCTCAAGGATATAAAGAAGTTACTGCTAATACAGTTATTGTTCCAATGAAAAAGAAAGATGAAGATGTTTACTTTCTAGTTTGGACTACTACACCTTGGACTTTAATTAGTAATGTGGCTTTATGTGTTAATCCTAAAGAATTATATATTTTAGCTGAAAGTCGTGGTACTAAGTTTATTGTTGCTAAAGCTTTAGCTAACAAAGTATTAGGTGATGATTATACTGTCTTAGAAGAGTATAGTGGTAAGAACTTAGAATATATGGAATATGAACAGTTAATACCAAGTCTTAAAGTAGATAAGAAAGCTTTCTTTGTAACAGTAGCAGATTATGTAACAATGGATGCTGGGACTGGTATTGTTCATATAGCACCTGCTTTTGGACAAGACGATTATAATGTTGGTAAAAGATATGATTTACCAGTGTTAAATCCAGTAGGAGAAGATGGTTGTTATACTAAAGGACTTTGGAAAGGTAGAAATGTTTTTGATGTTGATATAGATGTCATTAAATACTTGAAAGAAAATGATAAACTATTTAAGAAAGAAAAAATTAAACATGACTATCCTCATTGTTGGCGATGTGGTACACCACTTCTATACTATGCTAAACCATCATATTACTTGGAAGTTACTAAGTTAAAAGATCAAGTAGTAAAAAATAATAATGGTGTTAATTGGTATCCATCATTTGTTGGAGAAAAAAGATTTGGTAACTGGTTATTAAATATGAATGATTGGGCAATTTCAAGAAACCGTTATTGGGGAACACCATTACCACTTTGGAGATGTTCTTGTGGTCATATGGAAATGATTGGTTCTCGTAAAGAATTAGTAGAAAAGTCTATTGAAGAAATAGATGAATTAATTGACTTACATAGACCATATGTTGATAATGTTCATATTACTTGTCCAGATTGTGGTAAGGAAATGTCAAGAGTTAAAGAAGTAATTGATTGCTGGTTTGATTCTGGCTCTATGCCTTTTGCTCAATATCATTATCCATTTGAAAATAAAGAATTATTTGAAGAACAGTTCCCAGCTAACTTTATCTGTGAAGGAATTGATCAAACAAGAGGGTGGTTCTATACCTTATTATTAATATCAACCTTTGTAACTGGTAAAGCACCATATAAAAATGTTTTAGTAAATGACTTATTATTAGATAAGTTTGGTAAAAAAATGAGTAAGAGTAAAGGTAATATCGTAGAACCATTTACTACTATGAAAAAGTATGGAGCAGATACAATTCGTTTCTATTTACCTTACGTATCACCTGTTTGGTCACCTATAAAATTTGATGATGATGGATTAAAAGAAGTATATTCTAAATACTTATCAACCTTTAAAAATGCTTATTCATTCTTTGAAATGTATGCGAATGCTGATAAAATTGATCCTAGGGAATATAATATTCCCGTGGCCAAACGTGATTTAACTGATAGATGGTTATTATCTAAACTTAATCATATGGTTAAAGATGTAACTGAAGGTTATGAAAAGTATGATCTTAATATTGTTGTTCATAAAATAGTAGACTTTATTAATGATGACTTTTCTAATTGGTATATTAGAAGTAATAGAAGAAGATTCTGGGCTAGTGAATTAACAGAAGATAAAAAAGCAGTATACTTAACAACTTATGAAACACTATTAACTTTAGCTAAAATAACGGCACCTGTTACACCATACATTTCAGAAGAAATTTATCAAAATCTAACAGGTAAGACATCTGTTCATTTAGAAGACTTTCCTAAAGTTGATGAAGAGTTACTATCAAAAGACTTAGAACAGAGAATGGAACTTGTAAGAGATATTTGTAGTCTAGGAAGAAATGCTAGAGAAGATGCTGCTATCAAGGTAAGACAACCTCTTAACTTTATGATTTTACCACTTGTTGATGAAGCAGTTATTGAAGACTTTGAAAGTATTATTAAAGAAGAACTTAATATTAAAGAAATTGTCTATAAAGATGATATGACTGAGTATATGGATTATATTGTTAAACCAAACTTTAAAGTAGTAGGTAAAGTATTTGGACCTAAGATGAAAGACTTTCAAGAAGCAGTTAGTAAGCTAAATATTAATGATGTTAATAAGATAAAAGCAGGATACTTTAAGATGAACTTCTTAGGAGAAGAAATTGATGTTACAGAAGATATGATATTAACCACTCTTAAAAATAAAAAAGGTTATTGTGCTGCTAGTAATGGTAAGACAAGTATTGTTCTTGATACATCATTAACAGAAGACTTAATATTAGAAGGACTTGCTAGAGAAGTAGTACGAAAAGTACAAAGCTTAAGAAAAGAAGCAGACTTTGTTATAACTGATCATATTAACTTGTATTATCATGGTGATGAAATGTTTGATAAGATGTTAGCATCATATGATGAATATATTAAAAATGAGACATTAGCAGATTCTTTATTAGAAGATCAAAATATTGAAAAAGATATGGAACTAAACGATATAGTTGTAGGACTAAGAGTAGAAAGAATATAATCTTTCTGCTTTTGTCTATAAAGGGGGATTCAAATGTTTGTAAGTGATTATTTAGAATTTAAATCTAAAGCAAGAAAAGAGATTAAAGACGTTGTTTTTAAAGCAATTGAAATATATAAAGTGTTAGAATATAAAAAAATAGATTATTATTCACACTCAATGGAAAAATCAATGGATATAGTAGATAAATATTCTTTTGCTACTCTTATAGCTATATTAGATAGTGATAAGAAATTAAATGATTATTTTAAGAGATACGATATTACTATAGAAAAGATTATTGATTATTTAGATATTGATTTAACTGATGTCTTAAAACTATATCCTGATCAGTTAGAATCAGAGTTTATACATGGCTATGGTAGTTTTTTACAGAAAATAACTAATACTTATGAGTGGAATCAAATAGATATTATTAACTTAGTGGACAATGTTATTTATGAATATAGAGATGATAGTGATGCTATAAAGAGTTTTTTTAAAGATAATAATATAAGTATATCTGATGTAAGTAAGGGATTACTTAACTTAGATGAAGAAGATTTTTTAGAAGATATTAAGCAAAATAAAGAAAAGACTAATTTGACTGGCTTTGGTTATTATTTAACTGGTGATATTGGTAAAAATATAAAAGGAAGAGAAAAAGAAATAAGAGATTTAGAAGCTAGTTTAATTGCTCCTGGCAATGTAATTGTAATAGGAGAAGCTGGTGTTGGTAAAACAGCAGTAGTTGAACATTTAGCATATCTTATTAACCATAATAAAGTTCCTAATATATTAAAAGATAAAAGGATATTTTCTCTAGATTTAGTAAAGATAATGGCTAATACTACTTATAGAGGTGATTTGGAAGCTAAACTCGACAAGTTAATTAGTGGCTTAGAAAAAGATAATAATACAATACTCTTTATTGATGAGATACATATGATTATGGGAGCAGGTAAAGGTTCTAGTGATAATATAGATATAGCAAATATGATTAAGTCTTATTTAAGTAATAGAAAGATACAAATAATAGGAGCTACTACTACTTTAGAATATGAAAAATATATATTAGATGATAAAGCTTTTAGAAGAAGATTTAACAAGGTAGTAATTGATGAACCAAATGAAGAGGTTCTTTATGATATATTAAATACTAAAAGAATAGAATATGAAAATAAATTAAATATAAGAATGGAAGATGCTGATAAATTAATTAGATTGTTAATTGAGTCTACTAGAAAGAGTCATAGAGATTATAGTGATAATCTTTGTAATCCCACTCTTTCCTTAAATATTCTAGGAAGAAGTTTTGCTTATACAGCAGTAGATTCTAAGAGGAGTGTAACTGTCTCTTCTTTAGCAGATTCTATTCTAGCTGAAGATACACTATATAGAGGTAGTAGGGAAGATTATGCTAATAAACTAAAGAAAGTAAAAGTAAAAACTATTTCTAATAAAGATAAAATTATTAGGTTTCCTAAAAAGTAAATGTTTATTTCTTTTTAGATTTCGATTATACTAATAGTAGGTGAGTGAAATGAAAAAATTAAATGAACTTTTTAATAATATAGATAATAATTGTGAAGTGACAGGAATAAAAATAAACTCTAAGGATGTCAAAAAAGGAGATATTTTTGTCTGTACAATGGGTGTTACTGCTGATAGACATGACTTTATAGATGAAGCTATAGAAAATGGAGCATGTGCTGTTGTAGTATCTAAAGATGTAGGAGAAAAAGCTGTTCCTATAATAAAAGTAGATGACACTAATAGCTATTTAAGAGAATTATGTTCTAAGTATTATGACTATCCTTATGATAAAATGGAAATGATAGGGGTTACTGGTACTAATGGTAAAACAACGGTAGCAGAAATTATTTATCAATTATTAGGTGATGATTGTGCTTATCTTGGGACTAATGGACGTAAGTGGAAAAATAAGTCTTTACCGATGCGTAATACTACTCCTGATGTTGATAGACTTTACATGTATTTAGATGAATTTGTAAATGATGATTGTAAAATAACTGTAATGGAAGCGTCAAGTGAAGCTTTCTTTAGGCATAGACTTGATGATATTAAGTACCATATTGCTATCCTTACTAATATAACAGAAGACCATTTGAATATTCATAAAACTTTAGAAAATTATATAGATTGTAAGTGTCAATTATTTAGACAAGTTAGTGAAGATGGCTATTCTATTCTTAATAGTATGGATGTAAACTATGAAAGAGTTTTACATAGTAGTAAAGGTACTGTTTTAACTTATGGTATGAATGAAAATGATACACTTTATATAAAGAATTATGAAGAACAAGGTAATAAGATGAAAATTACTTTTAGATATAATAATCAAGACTATACTGTTTTAAGTCCATTATTAGGTGAATTTAATGTCTTTAATCTTGCTCCTGCTATTTTGACTTGTCTTGCTAAAGGGATTAATATAGATGAAGTATTAAAAAGAGTAGAAAATTTAAATCAGATAGAAGGAAGATTAGAGGTTTTACCATTTACTGATAAATACATGATTATGTTAGATTATGCTCATACAACTGATGCTTTAGATAAGATACTTACATATTTAGATAAGATTAAGAAAAATAGAATAATTACGGTTACAGGATCTGCTGGTGGAAGAGAAAAAGAAAAAAGACCAAGTATGGGTAAAGTAGTTTTAGAAAAATCTGATTATGTTATTTTTACAATGGATGATCCAAGAGAAGAAGATGTTAATCAAATAATTGATGATTTAGTATCAGAATCAAATTTAACTAATTATGAAAGAATTATTGATAGAAAAGAGGCTATATATAAGGCTTTATCGATGGCAGAAAAGGATGATATAGTATTTATTACTGGAAAAGGTAGAGATAATTATATGGCTCTTGGTAAGGAGTATCTTCCATATTCTGATTATGAAGTTATAAAGAGTTATTTTATCAAGTGGTAATAATTACTATTGCCAATTATTTATCTAACTAGTAAAATGTTAATAGGTGATTAAATGAAAAAATTATTTATTTTTATAGATACTTGTCTAGTAATGGCTACTATTTTAACAGTTACAACAGTAGTACCAGATAGCAAATCGGTATCGGTGAAGAGATTAGATACTTTTGTTAATAGTAGTATAATAACTAAAGAAATAAAAGAAGATACTCCTACTGTAGAAGAAAAAGAAGAAGATAATAGTAAAGAAGTTGTAGAAAAAGTTCAAGAAGAGAAAAAGGTAGTAGTTAATACTCCTAAAGAGGAAGAATCTATACCAGCTAGTAGTGATGATACCAATAATACTTCTACTAATAAGTATTATCAAGGAGAAGTCTTTACTGGTAAGATGAGTGGTTATGGATCTGATATTGGAACACATACTTCTTCAGGTTATAGAATAGATGAAAATAATATCACTTATATGGATAGTCAGTATAGTGAAGTACGTATTCTAGCAGGCGATAGAAAATATCCTTTTGGGACAATTGTAAGAGTATCAAATAGCAAGGAAGGTACTTTTGTTGGAATAGTACTTGATAGAGGACCGGATATTGGAAGAGATGAAGGTAAGAAGTTTGCTTTTGATCTTTTATATGCAACTAGTAGTGAGGCTAGAAGTAAAGGTACTAGTTTAAATGCTCAATTTGAGATATTAAGACTTGGTTATTAAAAAGATAAAAAAATTTAGACGATGCCAATTTTGTAAATTCAGGGTAAAAACTATCCTGAATTTTTATATTTCAGGTATTCAAAATAGAAAATCACCGAAAATGTGAGCTGGAAATTTGAAAATTGGCTATTTGCAATTAAAAATTGTATCTGTTATAGTAATCACACTCTAAAAAAAGAAAGGAAAATTAGAAAATGAATGATAACAAATTTATTAGTATTCTAGCAGATACAACTATGAAATATTTAATGAAAAAGAAGGAGACTAGAGACATCTATTTAGAACTGTTTAGTGATATAATCGGTATTGATTTAACTAACTATATTCTAGTAGATAATGAGTTAAACTCTGGTAATAATATTAAAGATTTAAGACTAGATTTACTACTTGAAAATGGTGACATATTAGTTAATATTGAAATTAATAATCAAATAGGTGAGTATACCTCAATTAAAAATCTAACTTATGCCTTTAGACTTGCTGGTAGTAGACATGAAAAAGGTAATAACTATTATGCTAAACAAGTGATTCAAATAAATCTAAACAGAGAAAAATTTACTAATGGTACTGGCGTATTACTATATGAACTTAGAAATAAAAATTATGATTTAGTAAAGAAAGGGGTAAAAATCTATGATGTCTATCTAGAAAATTATAAGGACATTTGTTATAATGGTGATAATAAGAATGAGATGTTATTATCGATGTTAACTGCTAAAGATAATAATAGTCTTAAAAGAATAGTAAATAGTAATAAGGAAGGTATTGTTATTATGGATGAGTTAGATAGACTAAGAAAAGATGATAAATTTAATGCTTATTATGATGCAGAGAAAGTAAATGAAATGACAAGAGAGACTGCTTACTTAGAAGGTATTGATAGGGGTAAACTTGCTGGTGAGAGAGAAAAACAAATAGAAATAGCTAAAAAGTTAAAAGCTTTATCTATGAGTGATAATGATATTTCTAATGTAACAGGATTGTCTTTAGAAGAATTAGATAAAATAGTTAAAAAAATTTAAGTGATGCCAATTTTATAAATTTAGAGTATATGGTGACAATAAGAATGAGTTGTTATTATGGATGAGTTAGATAGACTAAGAAAAGATGATAAATTTAATGCTTATTATGGTGCTGAAAAAGTAAATGAAATGAATAGAAATAGCTAGAAGCTTATTAAGTACAAATCTATCAAAAGAAGAAATAAGTAAACATACTAGTTTATCGTTAAAAGAGATGAATTTATTGTAATCTTTTCTTGGAATAACTTGAAAGATTAACTATTAAAATATTATACTTGATTAGTAAGGAAGGTAATACAAGATGAATGAAATGATTATTAAAGAAATGAGTAAAGACTTAAACATTAGTGAAAAACAAGTACAAACAGTTCTAACTTTACTAAGTGAAGGAAATACTATTCCATTTATTGCAAGATATAGAAAAGAAGCAACTGGAGCTTTAGATGAAGAAGTAATTAGAAAGATAGAAGAAGTATATGTTTATCAAGAGAATCTATTAAAGAGAAAAGAAGATGTTATTAGATTAATAGATGAGAAAAAGATGTTAACAGAAGAGTTAAAAAATGAAATTTTAGCTTGTCAAAAATTAGTAGAAGTAGAAGATTTATATCGACCATATAAAGAAAAGAAGAAAACTAAAGCAACAGAAGCTATTGCTCTTGGACTTGAACCTCTTGCTAAGATGATTATGACTTTTAAAGAGACAGGTAGTCTTGATAGTTTAGCTAGTAAGTTTGTTAATGATAAGGTGAAAACTATAGATGAAGCCCTAACTGGAGCTAGTTATATTATTGCTGAATGGATAAGTGATAATGCTTATTATCGTAAGTGGATTAGAAGTTTTCTATATAAAAATGCTTCACTTACTAGTAAGAAAAAGAAAAATAGTGTAGATGAGAATGCTACTTATACTATCTATTATGATTTTTCTGAACCATTAAAAGGATTAAAACCACATCGAATTTTAGCAATTAATAGGGGAGAAAAGGAAGGAATTTTAACTGTAAAACTTGATTATGATGAAGAAAAAATTATAGAGTTTTTAGAAAAGAAAATAATTAAGAGGGAATCTTTTGTTAATTCTTTAGTAAAATCTGCTATTAAAGATAGTTTAAAAAGATTAATTCTTCCTAGTGTAGAAAGAGAGATAAGAGCAGACTTAAAAGAAAAAGGTGAAGATAGAGCTATTGAAAACTTTTCATCTAATGTAGAACATCTTTTGCTTACGCCACCATTAAAAGATAAAGTCGTTTTAGGGTATGATCCAGCTTTTAGAACAGGATGTAAATTAGCAGTGCTTGATAAGACAGGTAAACCACTTGAAATAGCAGTTATTTATCCAACTGAGCCACATAATGATATAGAAGGTAGTAAAAAGAAAATATTAGAATTAATTGATAAATATAATATTGATATAATTGCTATTGGTAATGGAACAGCCTCTAGGGAAAGTGAAGCTTTTATTGCAGATACTATTAAAGATGCCAAAAGGAAAGTAGAGTATGTAATAGTAAGTGAAGCAGGAGCATCAGTTTATTCAGCTAGTCCTTTGGCAATTAGTGAATTTCCCTCTTTAACGGTAGAAAAAAGAAGTGCTATTTCTATTGGTAGAAGAATTCAAGATGCCTTAGCAGAACTTGTTAAGATTGATCCTAAAAGTATTGGGGTTGGATTATATCAGCATGATGTACCTGAGAAAAAACTTGATGAATCACTAGGATTTGTTGTATTAAAAACTGTTAATGGAGTAGGAGTTAATATTAATACAGCAAGTAGCAGTTTACTTTCTTATGTATCAGGTCTAAATAAAAAAGTTATTAAAGAATTAATTGATACAAGAGATAAAAAAGGAAAGTTTAAGTCTCGTGAAGAATTACTAAAAGTTAAGGGAATGACTCCAAAAGTATATGAACAATCTATTGGATTCTTAAGAATAGTAGATGGTGATAATCCTCTTGATAAAACAAGTGTCCATCCAGAAAGCTATGAAAAAGTAGAAAAACTATTAGAATATTTAAATCTATCTGTAAATGATTTAGGTAGCGAGAAACTAATTGAAACTTTAGATAAAATAAATGAAGATGAGATAATAAAAAAACTTGATATTGATAAATATACTCTTGATGATATAATCTCTAGTTTAAAACAACCAGAAAGAGATTTAAGAGATAAGTATCCACAACCTGTCTTAAGAAGTGATATTCTACATATTGAAGACTTGAAAAAGGGTGAGAAACTACAAGGAACAGTACGTAATGTTGTCGATTTTGGTTTGTTTATTGATATAGGTTTAAAAAATGATGGACTAGCTCATATATCCAAACTTTGTAATGAGTATTTACGTCATCCATCAGAAAAATTTTCAGTAGGAGATATAGTTGATTGCTATGTTGATAGTATTGATTTAGAACATAAAAAAGTAGGGCTAAGCTTGATAGAAGTTTAGTCTTTTTTCTAGATAAGTAATATAATAAAACACAAGACTTTATTGTTAAAAAGTCACCAATTTGACAAAACTATACATATTTGCTACAATATAGATGTTCTTATTTGAAGGAGGAACTATGAAAAAAGCGAATAGGCTTAGCTTATCACTTGGATTCTTAGGAGTTTCAATGATAGGAGCCGCTATATTTTTACAGTATAGGTCTTTTCAAATAGAAAAGGAAAATAGTGTAATTTATGAAAAAGTTACTATGAAGGATTTATCTTCTGGTACAGTAGAAAAAGTAAGTCAGAAAGAAAATGAAAATAATAATATAGTAGAAGAGAAAGTTGAAAATCCTTTAACAGATGACAATACTCCTACTGAAGAGGTAGAAGTGCAAGATGAAGTTAAAGAGATAACTACTTATGAAGACGTCTCAACTACACCAGTTGATCCAATCGTTTATGATGGAATGACTCTAAATCAGTTAGCAGAAAAATTAAATAGAAGTTTAAAGTCAACAATAGCTGGAAAAGGTTACTTAATTGCTAGTTATTCTCTACAATTAGGTGTTGATCCTTATTTAGCTACTGCTATTATTTTACATGAAACTGGATGTAATAGTGGAATGTGTAGTAATCTAGTTCGTAGTTGTAACAATGTAGGTGGACAAAAAGGTGGACCATCTTGTGGAGGGGGAAGCTATAAAGCATATCCAACTCTAGATGAAGGTATTATGGGTTATATTGATAACCTATATAAAAACTATGTATCTAAAGGTTTAACTACAGCAAATGCTATGGGACCAAAATATGCAGCTAGTACCACTTGGGCTAGTCAAGTAAATAATTATATCGCGTTAGTAAAAAGTAAATAAGAATATAAGTAACAGGTAAGTTAACTCTTATCTGTTTTTTTGTCTAATTTTAGATAGTTTTTCTTTAGATACTACTTTCTAATATAACATACCATTTATTAGGAGGGTATCTATGGAAAAGATTAGAATTGATGGGTTAAGTAAGGAAGAAGTAACTAGGTCAAGAGAAAAATATGGTAATAATGCTTTAGAGACTATTCATAGAGATACCTTTTTTAAACAATTACTTAGAAGTTTAGGTGACCCTATAATTCGTATTCTATTAATTGCTCTTGGAATAAAAACTATATTTTTAATAAAAGACTTTGATTGGTATGAAACAGTTGGTATAGCAATAGCTATCTTTCTAGCCTCATTTATTTCTACTTTATCAGAATATGGTAGTGAAAAAGCCTTTGATAAGTTACAACAAGAAGCTTCTAAGACTAAAGCTAAAGTCAAAAGATTTGAAGGTATTATTAGTATTTCTATCGAAGAGATAGTAGTAGGGGATATTATTCTTTTAGAGTATGGTGAGAAAATACCAGCTGATGGCATCTTACTAGAAGGTAATTTAACAATTGATGAGTCATCAATTACAGGGGAAAGTAAAGAAATATATAAATATCCTTTTAGAAAAGGACTTAATCCTAAAGAGACAAATGAACTATTTAGAGGTAGTGTTATTTATCAGGGTACTGGTAAGATGTTAGTAACTAAAGTAGGTGTTAATACTTTCTATGGAAAAATAGCTAAAGAGTTACAAGATGTGCAACCAGAAAGTCCACTTAAGTCTAGATTAAGACATTTAGCAACTATAATTAGTAGAATTGGTTATTGTTCAGCTTTCTTTGTTGCTCTGTCCTATCTATTCTTTTCTTTAATTATTAATAATCAATTTAATATAAATAAAATAATTACCTATTGTAGTGATTTGTCTTTATTATTTGCTCATCTTTTATATGCTTTAACTTTAGCAGTAACGATGATAGTAGTATCAGTCCCAGAAGGATTGCCAATGATGATAACTTTAGTTTTATCTAGTAATATGAAAAGGATGCTTAAAGATAATATCTTAGTTAGAAAGTTAGTAGGAATAGAAACATCTGGTAGTTTAAATATATTATTTACGGATAAGACAGGTACGCTTACTAAAGGTGAACTTGAAGTAATAGGGATGATTTTAGGAGATGGGAAAGTAGTTAATAGTAATAAGGAACTGATTAGTCATAAAAAATACTTAAGATTATTAGATGAATCATTAATTCAAAATAATAGTTGTAGCTATGACAAAGTAACAAAAAAATTTATTGGTGGTAATGCTACAGACCAGGCTTGTGTTAATTTTATTTCTAATAAGAAACCAGTTATATTACCAAAGATTAAAGAAAAACCATTTAATAGTAAAGATAAATATTCCAAGGTAGTAGTTAATGATAATGGAAATATCACTTATATTAAGGGAAGTCCTGAGTTATTATTAAAGAAATGTAGTAAGTATTTATCACTCGATGGTAGAGAAACAAGATTTATATCTTCCACTCTTTTAAAAAAATTAAATGAGTATACAAAGTGTGGTATTAGAGTTATTTTAACTGGTTATAGTAAGAATGATAGTGATGAAATTGTTCTTTTGTCTTTACTACTTATTAAGGATGAATTGAGAAAAGAAAGTAAAGGAGCAGTTAGTATTGTTCAAAATGCTGGTGTTCAAGTAGTAATGATTACTGGGGATAATAAAGAAACAGCTACTTCTATAGCAAGAGAAGTTGGTATTATAAAAACTAGTACTGATTTAGTATTAACTAGTACTGATCTTGCTAATATGTCTGATAGTGAATTAAAGAAAAACTTAAGAAATCTAAGAGTAGTAGCAAGAGCCCTTCCTCAAGATAAGAGTAGGCTAGTAAGAATTTCTGAGGAAGAAGAATTAGTAGTAGGGATGACGGGGGATGGGGTGAATGATGCTCCGGCTTTAAAGAAAGCTGATGTAGGTTTTGCTATGAATAGTGGTACAGAAGTAGCCAAAGAAGCAAGTGATATTATCTTACTTGATAATAATTTTTATTCAATTACTAAGGCAATTCTTTATGGAAGAACTATTTTTAAGAGTATTAGAAAGTTTATTATTTTTCAGTTAACTGTTAACTTCTGTGCTGTATTCTTATCAATTATTGGACCTTTTATAGGAGTAGCTACGCCAGTAACAGTTATTCAGATGTTATGGATTAATATGGTTATGGATACTTTAGCAGGAATAGCCTTTTCCTATGAAGCTCCTCTTCTTGAATATATGGAGGAAAAACCAAAAGATAGGTATGAACCTATTTTAAATAATTATATGATACATGAAATAGTATTTATTGGTATTTATTCATCACTACTTTGTATTTTCTTTTTAAAGAGTCCTTATATTCATTCGTTCTTTAGAACTGATATAAATGATAAGTATTTTTTAACTGCCTTTTTTGGATTATTTATTTTTATAAGTATTTTTAATAGTTTTAATGCTAGAACATCAAGGCTTAATATTTTTGCTAATCTATTTAAAAATAGAATGTTTATGCTAGTTATATTATTTATTGTAATAGTTCAGTTTATTCTTATTTATTATGGAGGTGAGTTATTTAGAACAGTAGGACTTAGTTTTAAGGAAATAGAAATTATGCTTTTTTGTGCTTTTTCGGTTATTCCTGTAGAGTTATTTAGAAAGATATGCTTAAAGAGAAAACATAAACTGGGTCATGTTTAGAATTATTACTTTTCTCGTACTATATTTTAGTCATGCTCTATTGTTATCTAATAATTTATTTGTTACTATTAATTCGGGTACATTTGAATATCAGATGCTTTCCCTTCTATTATAATTAGAAGGGTGGTGATACTTATGACGAAGAAACAAAGTTTTGTTGTAATATTACTATTATTTATAATAATATTTACTTTATTATATAGATAAAAAAAGCATCTGATTCAACTATTGTTGAATTCAGATGCCAAAACCATATATAGGGAAGCATCTGATCTGCAAAATCAAATGTATCCTTTTTTAATTATATGAAGTTTCCTTCATCTGTATACATTTTATCATAGAATAATGACTATAACAATTATTAATAAAAATTAGCACTTTTCTCGTAGTATATTTTAGTTATGTTCTATTGTTATCTAATAATTTATTTGTTACTATTAATTCGGATACATTTGAATATCAGATGCAAACCACAAAATATGGGGAAGCATCTGATCCGTAAAATCAAATGTATCCTTTTTTTAATTATATGAAGTTTCCTTCATCTGTATACATTTTATCATAGAATAATGACTATAACAATTATTAATAAAAATTTGTGTTTTTCTCGTGTTACTATTTACAGATAAATAATAATTTTTGTTTATAAAAAATGAGCTTAGGGATTGACTCATTTCATTTCTTTATGATATATTAAGTATGAATTTATTTGCAGATGTAGTTTAGTGGTTAGAATATGACCTTGCCAAGGTTGTGACGGGGATTCGATTTCCCTCATCTGCTCCATAAAAAATCAACTTACAGACTTTATTGTTTGTAAGTTTTATTTATATAAAAAGATGGCTACCAAGAGCCACCTCCACCACCACCGGAACCTCCACCTGATGATCCTCCTCCAGATGAACCACCACTTGATCCACTAGATGAACTAGGAATGGCTGACATTGAGTTTTCTGCCGATGACATAGTATCATTAATAAATGATGAGAACGAATCTAAATTGAAATTACTATCACCATTATACCAAGTAGGTGCAACAATAGAGATTGATTCAAACTTTTTAATCCATTTATCAGAAATACCAAGGACATAAGTATATGGTAATATATCGTAGAAATAAGTTGGATGTTCTTCTACTAATGTTTCTAGTTTGTCTTTTTCGACTGTTTCTAGAAAATTTTTAAATCCACTTATTTTTCCTAATATTTCATTACCATATTTAGTTCTTTTAGGCAAAAATCTTAAGCATAAAAACATTCCTAATATACAAATTAATCCTATAATATATACTGTTAAATAATTAGTATCTTGCAGTAATAGTGGTAAAACTAAAGCAAGCCATGGACCACCACCAAATCCTAGTCCCCAAATTAATCCAAATATTTTTGTATAAATATTGATAGCAGTTTTAGTAACAGAACCATTTATGAAAGTAACAGAACCAGTTTTTCCAAATACTGATATAAATAAAACCGTAAAACCAATTATAGGGAAAATTATTGCAAACGGAATGACTTCAATTTGTCCAAATAATATAATTGGTGGAATAGTTATAAGTAAATAAGTAACAATTATCATTAAAATAATAAATATTTTTTTACTGGATGCAGACTTTTCGTAAATCTTATACTTGTTTTCCTTATTATCTATATTAGATGATATTTTGTTCATCGTTATATAAAAATTATCATATAAATCTGATGATCTTACTTCATTTAAATAACTTTCATCATCAGAGTCATATTTATCATTAAACAATGATATAATTGAACTCTTCTTTAGAAATAATCCTTTTAAGAATAACTCTTCATTAACATTATCACCATCATATTCTTTTAGCCTAGTTATTTTAAAATCTTTATATTTAGAAAATAAAGATTTTCTCTGAGATTCAGTTATTTTTATATATCCTTTATTAGCAAGATAAATAAGTAGGGAAGTTATATCTTTATTATCAGCATATCCTTTATATAAGAATCCAATTTCTAAACTGTTAAAACCATCAGGTGGATAAAATTCAACTGTTTCAATGACTTTATCATCTTTACCAAATTTATACCATAGGAAACATGATATTAAAAGAAATAGCGATGAAACTATAATTTCAATATATAATATTGGCTCTATAATATCTTTAGCTTTAGAAAAATAACCATCTGGTAATTCGCATCTTACTGTTAAAGCTTCGTTCTTTCCTAAAATACTAGTATATTTTCCAGTTATTACATTATTACTAACATTGTATTTAATATTAGAATTATCAGTAGAACCAGTACTACCAGAAGAAAAACCAAGTTTGCTACTGTCGAAATCTTTAGGCATTGTAATAGTAAAAGTTATGTTACCAATAGCTGTATCCCATTCATTACCAATAATATTGTAATATAATTCATCATAGTCTTTTATGTTATCTTTTCCTAAATTATAAGTGTATTTAATTACATAGTTTTGCTCACCTGTTAAAGTTTTATTAGCATCACCAATTTGTACTTTATAGTTTCCATTTTCTCTTGAAACCTTATATTTACTATTAACAGATAAGTTTGTTATTCTAGCTCTATTAGTTGATTTACTACCATCTAATCTTGTTATTTTATTAGTTAATGGAATAGTTCTAAATATACCATGTTTTGGTTCGTTAAAATAAGCAGTAATTGTTTCAACAACATCAAAAGTATTATCTTCATTTACTTTAATATTTACATCATATTTATCAAGAACATAATCATAATAAGAGTAATCACTGACCTTACTAGGTGTTAACATATCACTACTATAGTAAGCACCATCAGTATTAACCTCTAACTGATAATAAACTATTTCACTAACACTATGTCCACTTATAATAGATAAATTAGACATTAGATTAAAGCTACTATTAGCAACTGGAGCAATACTTTGCTTATCACTTTTAGCAATTAGATTATAATTTTTATCATAATAATATACAGTAGTCGAGTAATTAACATTACTATTAGAATTATTTTTTATTATTCCAGTTAATCCAAAAGCTTTAGTTGATGTAGTAGAGTAGTCTTTAAAAGTAATATCGTAGATGTTTAAGTCATCAATTTCTAAAAATCCAGAATTGTTAATATTAATATACGATGTTTGTTTGCTTAATGCATTTGTATTTATTGGAAAAATAGTTATTAAGAGTAAAAATAATATAATAGATAAAAATCTAAGTTTTTTCATACATCCCTCCATTATAACTCAATTCTTATATTTTGTTTATCTTCTAAAGATGCTTCGAACATTCTTTTTGTTTTGTAATTAAAAATTTTCGCAAAAATATTATTAGGAAACATTTGCACTTTATTATTATAGATTCTAACTGTTCCATTATAGTATTTTCTAGCATTAGCTATATCATCTTCGATTTTTGTTAACTTATTACTTAAATCAATAAAATTTTCATTAGCTTTTAATTCTGGATAAGCTTCTTTTAAAGCCATGATTTTAGAAACATCACTAGATAATTCTTCATTATTTATAATTTTCTCATCATTTGTCATTTTGTTATATACAGTATTTCTTAATTTTGTAACCCTCGTTAAAGTTTCTTCTTCATATTTAGCATATCCTCTAACGGTTTCTACTAAGTTAGGAATTAAGTCCCATCTTTTCTTTAAATAAACGTCCATTGTAGAAAAAGCTTCTTTTACTTTATTATCTAAACTGATAAAGTTATTATATAAAATAAAAGCATAAATAATAATTAAAATAATAATTGCCAAGATAATCCATAACCACATTCTTTTCACCTCCTATTATAAATTGATTTTATCATATATTTGTTATCTTTTGTCTAAAAAGTAACTATAAATTTTTTTTAGCATATAATTAAATGAATAAGGCAATTGACAAACCCCTTTAGCTAGTGTAAAATAATATTTGCAAGTGATAAATGGGTCTATAGCCAAGTGGCTAAGGCGTGGGACTGCAACTCCCTGATCGTTGGTTCAAATCCGACTAGGCCCTCCATTGGGAAATCTGTCCGAACTTTTATAGTTTAGGACTTAAAATACATAAGTATCAATTTCAAAAGAAGTTGGTACTTTTTTAGTGTTTAAGTTTGGAAAGGACAGGTTTTAAATGATTAATATTACTACAAAGGAATTAGAAATTGAGCAAGAGTTAAAAAGGAAAATAGAATTTATATGTGATTTTTGTAATACAAAACCTACTATTATTAATGGTAATATTCGTAATATTACTCGCACGAATTTGAGTTATGTAGAACCACATAGAATTATTATTAAAGGAATAACATTTCTTGCTTTCAATTACTCTAAAACTTTATATGTAGGTAATCTATCAAATAAACTAGAATTAAAAGATTTAGAAACCTTTATAAAACAATTTAACTAAATATAAGTAATTTGTACTAACTTCTTCTAAAATTGCCTTAAAATAGGTAAAAAATGGTAATTATGTCTTGACTTTAACTTTAAATTCTCTATAATAAGAAACCAATAAGGAAGTTTTATGTTTTTGAGGGGTTAATATAAAACAAATTTAATTAAGCAACATAATGAAATTTTAGAGGTGTCAAAGACATAAAACCAATTAGTGTCTTTGTCGCCTCTTTTTTGATGAAGAATAAGAAAGGATTAAAATTTATGAATGAAGAAAAGAAAATTGCAGGAATATACATAAGAGTTAGTACGGAAGATCAAGCAAGAGAAGGATTTAGTTTACCAGAACAAGAAAAAAGACTTCGTGCTATGTGTGAATTTAAAGGTTATGAAATTTATAAGATTTATAAAGATGCTGGAATAAGTGCTAAAACTGGAAACCATAGACCAGCATTTGAAGAATTAAAAGAAGATATTAAAAAGAAAAAAGTAAATACTATTGTTGTTTTAAAACTAGATAGATTAACTCGCAGTGTTTATGATATGGAAGATATAATGAAATTTTTGGAAGACAACAATGCTTACCTTGATTGTGCAAATGATGATATAAATACTACAAATGCTAATGGTAGAATGGTTGCAAGACTTTTAACAACTGTTTCACAAAATGAAATTGAAAGAACAAGTGAGAGAACTAAAATAGGTTTAGCAGGTGCTATTAAAGTTGGAAATATTCCCCATCGCGCTCCATTTGGTTATAAACATGTAGATAAAAAACTTGTACCAGATGAAGCAACGAAAGACCAAATTATTAGAATATTTAACTTATATTATGAGGGTAATTCTTATCAAACTATTAGTAATTTATATAACAAAGAAAAAGTATTTGGTAAAACAAATTGGTGTGATGGTACTATTCTAAAAATAATAGAAAATGAAATATACAAAGGTGATTTTGTTCATGGAAAAAGGACAAACAATCCAACTTATTATGAAAATGTAGTTGAGCCACTTGTATCAAAAGAATTATGGGAAGAATGCCAAGTACAAAAGAAAAAGAATGCTAGAAATTATAAACGAGATAAAGAATATTTATTTTTACAAAAACTTAAATGTCCTAAATGTGGAAGAGTATTAGGCGGTAATGCAACTAGAAAGAAAAATGGAAATGTTTACTACTATTATCAATGTCATGATTGTAAAATATCAATTAAAGAAACTGATATTGAAAAAGAATTTGATAATTTTATTAATGAAATTCAAGAATATGATTCAGTGGTAAATCAAACCTTACTACCTATGATAAAAACAAAACTTAATAATCAAAAAGACAAATTACTTAAAGAATTAAATGAGCAAAATCAAAAGTTTGAGAGAATTAGAAAAGCATATATTAATGGTTCATTTACTATTGAAGAATACGATAACGAAAAAGAAATTGTAGAAAATACAATTAAAATTCTAGAAGAAAAAATCAAATAATGTGATTTATGTAATGAGTTAAAATTTATGCCAGAAGATATTTTAATTAAAAGGGATTTAGATTATATAAATGGGCTTGTCTATCCAAAAGAATACGAAGAAAATACTTATATGTGGAAAGACTATACAAGAAGTGAAAAATCAGATTTAATTATGAGATATGTTGATTATGTAGAACTAGAATATTATTCAAAAAATAAAGTAAGAATTGGTGAAGTTTATTTTAGAGAAAGTATGTGTAAGCCATGTAATGAATTATATGATGCTGGATTTCTTGCTAAAACTGATTATGCACTACTTGGTAATATTGTAACAAAATTAAGATTTAGTGAATACTTACCAATAGAAAAAGTTAGTGAAATAGTATTTACTTTAAGACAATATTACAATGTAGGTTATTTTGAAGCAACCTACTATTATGAAGATAAAGTTATGTTCTTTAATAATTATGAAAATAGAAATATTGTTAGAATATTTCCAATAGAAGATTATAAAAAAATGGATAAGTTAGATAAACTACAATTAGGTGTTATCTATATAGGTAATAATGAAAAATGCTTGATAGATAATAAAGAAGATTTATTTACTACTATACCAGAAAAAACAAATTGTAGAATATATGAATTTGATAAAAATAAAGAAAATAAAAATAATAATGTTAGTCAAGAACAACGATAGTTGCTTGTGAAATTCTTGACTAACAAAATTAAAAACATAATTGAAAAACTTCAAAACAAAAATTATATTTTTCGTTTTGAAGTTACATATCAAAAGAAAAATTTTTGCTAACTTTTGATAATAAAAACATTTGTCATTTTATGCTTATATGTCATTGATTTAGTATCCCAGAATTTTTTATTTCCAAGTTCAATTATTATTTGTACTGCTAAATCACTTTTTGAATTATTACTAATTTTTTTGAAATAATCATCTATTTTTCTGTCATCTCTTGTTTGATTATTGTTATATTCTAATCTTGCTTCTTCAAATTCATTTTTATAAAAATGCAGTACATCATTATATAGTGAAGTAGTTCCTTTTATAACCACAATTTCATCTTGTCTATTATCATATTTTCTATAGTTATGTTTATCAGCTGTTGATAATTGTTTAGCATTTTGAATAGCATTATTACTCATAGAATTAGTTCCACTAACATTATTTTTTGATGTTAATCTTACACTATTTTTCTTGTTTTTATCACTTCCAATATGGAAAGAGTAAGAAAGTTCTTCCATTTTATCACCATCCTTTTTTAGGTATATTTTGTTTTGACATAATATATAACCCCCTAGGTATCTTGTCATACTAACAAGATACCAGTGGGCTAAGGTTTAACACCTTAGAATCCGTTTGCTTTATTTCGTAATATTTCAAAACTTTGTAATGAAATAAAACTACATAAAGAATTGATATAAAATACTATCGCCACTTTCATTGAACAAGTTCAACAAAACGTGCCACATATTTTATTTTTTTATTAATTCCATTTTAATAGGTTTACTAGGAACATCTTTTAAATCTCTTAAAGGTGTAAAAGATGTCTCGGTAGGAATGTAGTTAAATAATTTATCTAACTCATCTTTATTTTTAGTTACAACAATGTTATCTTCCTTGATATATATAATTCCGAATCTATATTCTTCCATTTTTACTTCTGGATCCTTTTTATAATAATCTTCTAATGGGAATACTCTTACAATAGCAGAATTATCTTTTATAAAGTTAAAAAAGAAAACTTGATTTTTAACATAGTATGTTGCTTCAGTATAAGATACGTTGTAGAAATTTTTAAGCCTCATAACAATTTCTCCAACTTCTTCTTCAGGTAAGTAATTACTAAACCTTAATTCTCCAACAACATTTCCAAATACAGCAGGAGTTGGTCTATCAATATAACCTTTATCATATAGTTCGTTGCATGGTTTTGCAATTGATTCTCTAAAGTTGATATTTTTAACAAAGCATTCTTTTCCAACTAATTCAAGTTCAATAGTATCTACATAATTCATAACTAAAGTTGCTTTTTCTTCACGAGTTCTTTTATTCCAAGTTTTAATTCTTTCTTGATATTCATCAGGATGAAGCTTACTATTTATAAATGCGATATCACGAGATATCAATATGTCTTTTGCTGAATAATTAAATACTTCAAATTTATCAGCAGTATTTATTTTTTCTTCCAGTGATTTAATTGTATCTTCAATTATTTTTGCATTTTCTTTATAATCATCAAGAGTAAATGCACCATCTACGTAAGCAAGCTTAGCTCTTTCTAATCTTTGTTTTTGTGTATTAATTTCCTTATATATTTTGTCTCTTGGTTCGTCGAAATTTTTAATTACCATTGGAACAAAGAACTGATTAACAATCGAATCATATTCGGTTAGTTGATCAACAACTTCTTTAAAACCTCTTTCAATTTCTGATTCTTTTATATTTAATTTACAATCCCTGCAATAATAATAGAAATATTCATTACCTTTTTTCTTACATGCTTTTCCACCTAAAATTCTTCCACATTTAGGGCATAGACATTTTTGTAAAAATATATAAGTCAAAGTTCTAGAATATGCTCTTGAGTTATTTCTTTTTTGATGTTGACATTCTTCCCATAATTCTTTACTAATAATTGGTTCAACAACGTTTTCATAATATGTAGGATTTTTAGTTCTTTTACCATGAATGAAATCTCCTTTATATATTTCATTTTCAATAATATGCAAAATTGTATTATCTCTCCAATTTTCTTTACCTAGAACTTTTTCTTCTTTAAATAAATTAGCAATTTTTTGATATGATAATCCATTATGATACAAATTAAAAATTCTAATAACAATATCTTTAGTTGATTCATCAGGAACAAGCATTTTATCTACATGTTTATAACCAATTGGTGCTTGATGTGGAATGTGTCCTTGTTTTATTGCACCAGCAAGTCCAACTTTAGTTCTTTCAGAAGTTCTTTCTATTTCATTTTGAGATACACTCATCATAATACGTGAAATCATTCTTCCATTTGAAGTAGTGGTATTAATATCATCATATACAAAATCTAAATAAGCTTCATTTTCTTCCAAAAAACTTAATATATTTTCCCAATCATAAATACTTCTAGTGATTCTATCTTGTTTTAAAGCAATCATTGTATTAATTTTTTTGCTTTTAATATCTTCTTTTAATCTTTCCCATTCAGGCCTATAGTTTCCTTTTTTAGCACTAATACCAGCATCTTCATAATAATCTACTATTTCAAAATTATTTAACTTGCAGTAAGCTTCTAATCGTTCTTTTTGCTCTGGTAAACTAAATCCTTCACGAGCTTGGTCTTCAGTTGATACCCTCATATAAAGACCAGCACGAACTTTAATGTCGTTATTTAATATTCCCATAAACTCAACTCCTTTACAAAAAAAGAGGAGAAAGTAGTATTAGTAAAGTCTAAATACTACTGACTCCTCAAAACGTTAATTATTATAAAATTTTGTTTACATATATATTTTATCATAGATGTACCTCTCTTTCTAGAGAATACTCTTTCATTGGTTATTTATAATATCATTTTTGAAAACAATGTCAATAGCTTACAAACTTTTAATATATTCTTGTAAGTCACTAATATTAATGCGTTTTTGTAAGTTTTCTACATATACATCTTTGTTATGATTAAATGCAAGAAAAGTAGTACTTTTAATTATTATTTTATTTGGCTCAATATAATTAATATTTGTTTTTTCAATTTTACGAATAGAACCGTTAATAAAAATTGGTTTAACATTACAAAAATCACAAATAAATTGAATCTTTGATTGAAGTTCTTCGTCAATTGGAACTTCTTTTGTAATAATATTTAACATAAATAAAATCCTTTCTTATCTTAAATCTTCATCCCATTCAGTATATGGAACAGGAGCAACTATTAATTTTTTAGATTCTGAATCGTACTTAATATATTTGTTGATTCTTAGTTCCAGTAAAGCATCTTTTATTGTTTCTTTATTATCAGTACAATATTTTTGAATGTCTAATCCAATAATTCCATCATTAAATAAAATAATAGTTAAGAAACCTTTAGCATTTAAAGATAAGTTTTTATCTGTTAAATATTTCATTGTTGACTTGTAAACATTAAATTGTTTCATTATTTTCACCATCCTTTCTTTTTTGGATGGATGATTTATAAACACAAAAAAATCATTCTTTCGAATGATTCATATATGTAAGTTCGGATTTTCCGAACAGATTCCTCAATGGAGCCTTAACTATGCACGTTTACCAAATTAAGACTATAAGATTTGATTAAATCTCTCTGATAAATTAATTGTATCATTTGTTTTTTTAAAATGAAATTATACAAAATCTTTATTACATATGATATAATTCTTATAGTGAGGTGCGTTATGAAAAATAAAAAAATAATAAGAAATACATAATTATTGGTGTTATATGTTTATTTGTGGTGTTATTTTTAATAATTTTATTTGTAAATAAAATTGATGATGATTTTAGTTTTAAAACAATATCTAGTACTTGTGATGCTTTTAATATTTCTGGTAGTATTGCTTATAATGATAAGAAAAGTGCTATTTATATTACCAATATTAAGTATTGTGGCGGAGATGATACTAAAGAATATGAAAAAATAGAATGCATGTTATATGAGTCACATGAGGATGTAGAAAAAAGGATTAGTTCTTATGAATATAGTGATGGTAAGAAAATTAAATTAGAAAAGTTTTTAGAAAATGTTACTTTTACAGTTAATAATTATAAAAAAACTTGTGATGAACATAATAATTTATATTTGTTAATAAATGCAATTGATAGTAGTAAAAATATAACTACTTATAAAGTACCACTTGAAACACAAAGTATATGTGCTAAATAAAGGAATTGATAATTATGAAGAAAAAAATTAATGTACAAAAATTAATAAAAATGGCTTATAAAGAAACTAAAAGAAGTTCTTTAGCTATATATTTAATATTAAGATTTTTGGTTATATTATGTATGATCTTACAAATACTAAGAGGAAATTTTAATAATGCTTTACTCTGTTTATTATCACTTGTCTTATTATTTGCTCCATTATTTATTCAAAATAAATATGAAATAACATTACCTGATGGTTTAGAGATTAGTATTTATTTGTTTATTTTCTCTTCAGAAATACTTGGAGAAATAAATAATTTTTATGGTATAATTCCTCATTGGGATACTTGTTTGCACACTATTAATGGTTTTTTAGCCACTGCGTTTGGCTTTTCATTAGTGGATTTACTTAATAAAAATAGTAAAGATATTAATTTATCCCCATTTTATCTGTGTTTAGTTGCTTTTAGTTTTTCAATGACTATTGGTACTTTATGGGAGTTTTTTGAATATGGAGGAGATAAATTTTTAAAGTTTGATATGCAAAAAGATACTATTATTACAAGTGTATCTTCGGTTGCAATGAATCCTAGTGGTGAAAATAAACCTGTTATTTTAGATAATATTGGTAAAACTTTAATATATGATACTGATGGTAATTTACTTTATACTGTTAATGATGGTTATTTAGATATTGGTTTAAATGATACGATGAAGGATTTATTTGTTAATTTTATCGGTGCTGTTTGTTTTAGTATTTTTGCTTATATAGGACTTAAAAACAATAGAAAAAGTTCTGTTGTTAAAAAGTTTGCTCCTACGAAAGGAAAAAGAAAAATGGCTGAATCTGTTAAAAATAGGTTAAATAAGTAAAATGGAGGATTATTATGGCTTATATAGAATTTAAAAATGTAAATAAAGTGTATAAAATGGGTGAAGTTGAAATAAAAGCTTTATCTAATACATCTTTTGAAATAGAAAAAGGAGAACTTGTTTGTATTTTAGGTCCTTCTGGGGCTGGTAAAACAACTTGTTTAAATATTTTGGGAGGTATGGATACTTTAACAAGTGGAAATGTTTATGTTGATGGTAAATGTGTTAATAAATTAACTGGTAAGAATTTAATAAAGTATCGAAGAAATGATATTGGTTTTGTTTTTCAATTTTATAATTTAATACAAAATTTAACTGTTATTGAAAATGTAGAGCTTGCCACTCAGCTTTGTAAAAATTCTTTAAAACCAGAGGAAATATTAAATAAAGTTGGACTTAGAGATAGAATGAATAATTTTCCAGCTCAACTTAGTGGGGGAGAACAACAAAGGGTTGCAATTGCTAGAGCTATTTGTAAAAATCCTAAGCTTTTGTTATGTGATGAACCTACGGGGGCCTTAGATTATAAAACCGGTAAACAAATACTTAAATTGCTTCAAGATACATGTAGATTAGAACATATGACGGTTGTAATTATTACACATAACTCTGCGATTAGTCCAATGGCTGATAAAGTTATAAAGTTTAAAAATGGTTCTGTTAGTGATATCATTATTAATGAAAAACCTATGGATATAAAGGATATTGAGTGGTAAAATGAAAACTATGTTATTTAAACATATATTTATGAAGATAAAGCAAAATTATAAAAGGTTTTTATCTTTATTATCTATGGCCCTTCTTGGAATTGGTTTTTATGCAGGGATTGAAGCTTGCAGTCCAGATATACTTAAAACTTTAGATAAGTTTTATGATGATAATAATGTTTATGATATAAAAGTTGTTTCTAATCTTGGACTTGATGATAAAGATATAAATAGTTTATCTAAAATAGGTGGATTTGATAAAGTAATTGGTTCATATGAAACAGATACTTATTTAAAGTTAAATAATGAACAATATGTTGTTAAAGTAATGGGGTTAAATAATAGTATTAATAAAGTTTATTTAGAAAATGGTAGTTTACCTAATGGTAATAATGAAATTGTTGTTGAAAAAAAGATGCTTTTAGATAATAATTTAAGTATTGGAGATTCTATTAATATTTTGGGTAGTAATAAAAAAATAGTAGGAACTGTTATAAGTCCTTTGTATTTTTCTTCTGAAAGACCTAGTACTAATTTAGGTAGTGGTAAAGTTAATTATTATGCTTATACTTTGGAAGATGTATTAAAAAGTGATTATTATAGTGCTATTTATATAACTTTAAATAATACTAAAAATATGCTAACTAATAGTAAAGAATATAAAAATGTTATTGATGATGCTATTAATAAGATTGATGTTATAAAAAAAGAAAGAGAAGATGAAAAATATAATGAGTTATATGACATAAGTATAAATGAAAATGAACTTGTTAAACCACATTGGTATCTTTACGATAGGTTAGATAATAATTCATATAAAGAACTAATTAATGCAAGTGATAATATAAAGAATTTAGGAAATGTTTTTCCTTTAATATTTTTTGTAATTGCTGTTTTAGTTAGTCTTATTTCAATGATGAGGATGATTGAAGAAGATAGAACTGAAAATGGTACATTAAAATCTTTGGGTTATAATAATTTTTATATTACTTTAAAATATGTTATTTATTCACTTTTAGCAACTGTTATTGGGGGTATTTTAGGTGTTCTTATTGGTTCTTATTCAATTCCTTATGTTATTTGGAATATTTATAAAAAATTATTTAATATACCGATATTTATATATTCAATTAATAGTGCATATAATATGATTGGTTTTTGGATATGTATATTATGTATTTGTGGTACAGCATGTTTTATATGTATTTATAATTTAAAAGATGTTCCTGCAAATTTAATGAGACCTAAAGTACCTAAATCTGGTAGAAAAATATTACTTGAAAAAATATCATTTATTTGGAAAAGACTTAAATTTTCTGATAAAATAACTATTAGAAATATTTTTAGATATAAATCTAGAGTCTTAACAACTATTTTGGGAATTGCTGGATGTACAGCACTTATTTTGGCAGGTTTTGGTTTAAAAGATTCTATTAAAAATATAAATGATTATCAATATAGTAAAATATTTAAATATGATAAAATGATGATTATTAATGAAAATGGTGATTATGAAAAGTTACTTAATAAAATTAATAATGAAGAAATTGTTAATAAAGCAGTAGATGTTAATTATCAAAGTATTAGTGTTTTAAAAGGTGATATAAAACAAGATGTATCTTTGATAGTACCAAATGATTTTAATAGGTTTAATGAGGTTGTTTCTTTAATTGATTATAAGAATGAAGATAAAATTTATGATGATATATTAGATGATAGTTGTGTAATTAGTGAAAAAACTGCGAAACTTTTAAATGTATCTATCGGAGATGATATTACTTTACTTGATAATGAAAATAATAGTTATACTATAAAAGTATCTTATATTGTTAAAAATTATATTAATCAGTATATGTACGTAAATAAGAATACTTATAATAGTTTGTTTGGTAATTATAAAGTAAATTCTTTTCTAATAGATTTAAATGAGTGTACTTCAGATGATAGTAATGATTTTGATATGAAGTATATTGCTAGTAAGGATGCTGTTTCTATTATTAATAATAGTGATGTTAAAGATGCGTTAAATGATATGTTATCATCTATTGATTCTATAGTGGCTATTTTAATTATTGCAGCAGCAATGTTAGCTTTTGTGGTTTTATACAATTTGTCTAATATAAATATTAGTGAAAGAAAAAGGGAAATAGCTACACTTAAAGTGTTAGGTTTTTATGTTAAAGAAGTTGATAAATATATAAATAGAGAAACTATTATATTGACAATACTTGGCATATTAATTGGTCTTTCATCTGGCTCTTATTTATGTCATTATATTATTTCTACTTGTGAACCTGATTATTTAATGTTTGATAGAGAAGTGTTTCTTTTAAGTTATGTTTTTTCAGCTTTAATTACTATTATTTTTACTGTTATTGTTATTGTTGTGACCCATTTTAATTTAAAGAATATTGATATGGTTGAATCTTTAAAGAATGTTGAATAGTATTTGATGATTATATGGTTATCCATGTACATAAAACTAGCAATTATGATGATGGTGAGTTACTAAAGAAAGAAAAAACTAAATCAACTTCTGGTAAAGCTGCATACAATGAAAAAGGCATCTTTGCTTGTTATTTGGATAACAATGATAAAGTATTAAGATTTTATAAATAATTTTATTGTTAAATAGATTACAATTTGCTAGTGAGATTAGTTTGAAATATAACTAGTCTTTTTTTTGAAAGTAAATTTATTGTTATTTTTTTAATTCTTTTGCTTCTATATTTAATATAAAAGGGGCTTCTTTATATAACAAAAAAACTAATCCATTTCAGATTAGTTATTTATCAAAACTCGAAAAGTTCGAGCAGATTTCACTATGGAGCGGATGAGGAGAATCGAACTCCCGTAGTTAGCTTGGAAGGCTAAGGTTCTGCCATTAAACTACATCCGCAAGATAAGTACCGCCTTCCTTTTTTTTAGAAGACAATATTAATTATACAGAAATATTTTACAATGTCAATATTTATTTGAAAAAAAATTAAATTTCTAGAGATTATTGGAAAAGATAATGAAGATCTTTCTTTTTAATAGTCCCACCACAAAGTTTATTTATCGAAATATGATAAGTAGTTGCTAATTTAATAAGTTTATCAGTTGGTATTCTTATTTGCCCATCTTCATAATAAGAGTAACTTGATTGATATACACCTAAAGTATTAGCAAATTCTTTTTGCGTTTTCCTTAGACGTAGTCTTGATTTCTTTAGATTACTTGCAATGAAATTATAATCAATATCTTTTTCATATGTCATAGGACTTTTATCATAACTTAATCCTAATAAGTATTCAATATTTGTTTTATATATTTCTGCAACTATAGCTAACTTTTCGATTGGAAAGTTAGTGTCACCTAATTCCCACATGGCATAAGTAGAACGCTTTACACCCAATTTATTAGCTAATTCTCTTTGTGTTAAATCATTATCTTCTCTTAAATCTCTAATTCTCTGATAATGCATCTCTACCACCTTGTTAATATTTTAGTATAGATTGGAAAAAACTGGTGTTTTTGTCAAAATAACTGATATTATTCTTAGATGGGGAAAAAAATAAGTTGATTGTTTATCATAATTGTAGGAGGTGATAGAATAAAAAAAATATTATTTATAAAGCAGGAGAGTCAATCTGACTGTGGTATAGCTTGTCTTAAATGTGTATTATCTTATTATAATATTTATCCAACAAGTGAATATTTAAAAGATACATCTTTATATGATGGAACAGGTGTAACTTTATTTGGCCTTAAAAATGTATTTGAATCCTTAGGATTTAATTGCGAGGCATTAGAAGGAAAGATAGACTTAGAAAATAACTATATTCTTCCTTGCATTGCTCATTTAACAATAGATAAAAATGCAAATAAGTACCATTATGTAGTAATCTACAAAATTAGTGCTAATAAGTTATATATAATGGATCCAGCTAAAGGAAAATATAACTTAACTATAGAAGAATTTGTTAGTAGAAGTACTAACTATTATCTATTTGTTAAGCCAACTGCTTTCTTAAAGAAAATAGAAAAATATAAAGTAGTAACAAATATCTTAAAAGTCCAAGCAAAGACTAAAAAAGGTTACTTTACTTTTCTTCTAACTATTTCCTTAATTAGTCTTATATTAGAACTAGCTACTTTTTTTCAATTAAAAATATTTCTAAACTATGCACTAATACCAGAAAACTTACAAAACATGTATACTTTAATGATTCCTTTTGTCTTAATCTCCTTTCTTAAAATAATTGCGGATTATTTATTATTTAGTTATCAATTAGCATTAAAATTATCTATTTCTAAAACCTTGTCAAATAAAGTAATAAATAAGTTTTTATCGCTTCCTATAAATAATTTAAAACGAACAGAAAATGAGAAAGTACTTTCTATATTTCAAGATGTTCAATTTATAAGTGACTTTTTTATTGATGAAAAGTTAGTTGTTTTACGAGTATTACCACTGCTACTTGCTTTATATTTAATTTTCTTAAAAGTATCTTTAAGAGTTTTTCTCTTCTTATTAATCAGTAATATATTTTTTCTATTGTTAGTTATCTTTCAAAAGAAAGGACTTGGTAATCACTTACAAAACTATTATTACCAACGTGATAAATTTAACTTATTAGTATCAAGTACGTATCATTTTTTTGAAATGATAAAAGGGTACCACTATGAAAAGAGTAAATCAAAAGAATTAAATAAAAATATGACTAGTTATTTTGTAACTACTAGTTCTTTAGAAAAGTATAAGGAAAAGACTAAAAACTTATTTTTATTAATAGAAAATATCAATTACTTTTCCTTATTTTTTCTCCTATCTGTTTTATTAATCAGTGCTAAGAAAATAGATAATCTTTCTACCTTTATATTCTTAGAGAGTCTTATAGGGGTAACCTTGAAAAATGAAGAAACTTTAATAGTTCAATTATTAGCAAAAAAAGAATATAAAGAAACAGTTGACAGGCTAGATGATTTCTTTCTTCTTAAAAGGGAACTATTATTAAATTATTCACCTAATATATATGAAAAAGAACTAAATATTACTGTTAATAATCTATCATTTTCTTATGGTTTAAAGCAGCTACTTAAAAATATAAATCTAACTATTCCATTTAAATCACATATCTTTTTCTATGGAAAGTCTGGTAGTGGAAAGAGTACTTTATTTAAATTACTAGGTAGATATTTAGAACCAGAGTTTAGCATGATAAAAATTAATAATGTGGATATTACTCATTATAACTTAGCAGATCTAAGAAATGATATTTCCTATGTAACTAGTAATATATCAATAGAAGATAAATCACTTTTAGAAAATATAACTATGGGAAGAAAAGTAAATATGAATAGTATTAATAAAATTTTAAAAGTGACTGGTCTTAATAATGTATTAGCTAGTAAAGATAGAAATATCCATACTATAAACGAAATGGAGTTAAATAGTCTTAGTACTGGTGAGAAAATGCGAATAGCATGTGCTAGAGCTCTTTATCGGAATAGTAAAATTTATCTATTTGATGAATGCTTTAGTAATATGGATATAAAAAGTGAAAGACAACTATTAATAAACATATTTAATAATTATAAAGATGCGACAATTTTATATATTTCCCATCGCTTAGAAAACAAAGATTTATTTGCTAGGAAATACGTATTAAAGGATGGAACAATTTATGAAGAAAAATAATTTATTAACTATTGGAACAATAATTTTCTTTATTATAATAATATTTACTATATTATTTTTGAGAAAGGTAACTATTTTTGATTATCAGGCAATCACTTGTAACATAAATAATAAAGAAATAGAAACTGTTATTTCTAAGAAACAACTAGATAATATTACAAAGAATAAATTTTTTTACTATCAGGGGAGTAAGCATATCTATAAAATAATAGAAAATATAGAAAAAGATGATTTAGTTTATCTAATACTATCAACTAATAAAAAACTTTCTAAAAATAAAGTGGGTAACATTTATATACCTATTAAAAAAATATCATTATTAAAAGTATTAATAAAGAGTTGGAGGTTATGATGCAAAAAATAGAAGATGAAAAATTAAAAAGAATAAAAGGTGGTTTTTCAGTTTGGGCTTTTGTAGGAATTACTGCTATAGTAGCTTTTCTAGTCGGAGTAGTTGAAGGCTATACAAATCCAAAGGGCTGTGAGGTGAATAATTAATGAAAAAAATAAATGATAAAGATTTACTATTAATAGTAGGGGGAGCTAGCACTTTAAGTGGTACAATATTAAATCAGTTAAATAAGTTAATAAGCATATTAGTTGATTCAGGAAAAAGTTTAGGTTCATCAATTAGAAGAATCAGTGAGGATAAAATATGTCCTTTAGATTAAAACTTAGTAAAGTTATTAAAATAGTTCTAATTATCTTTTTCTTCATATTTTGTTATCTTATCGGTTATTATTTTGGTGGAAATATCATAAAACATTGTTAAAATGTAAAAAAAATGTAAATTTATAGTTGTCAGAAATGCCTATCAAGTGTTATAATCAGTTGTAGAAAAAAACGAAGGGAGGGATAGCCGAATGACACAAACAAAAGAGAAGTCAAATAACACAACTAGTAGCTTAGATTTTAAAATCAGAAAATACAAGCAAAAGCTTGCTCGTAGTGGTGTCCCTTCAGAAGCAAAGAAACACGATGCTTATGATAAACCAGGGGTTAGAAGAAGAAAAGCAAGAGAAGAAGCTAAAAAGAATGCTCGCAAGAATGAACGTAGACAATCTAGAGGAAATAGAGACTAATTAATGGTCTTTATTTTTTTTTCTAACATAAATTTATATAGGTGGAAAAATGATAGGATATAATAGGATAAAAAATTATATTGAAGATAATGAATTTCATTTTGATATTTTTATTGATCATATTTATATTGCCAATTATGAAAAGATACTCTCACTTTCAGATACTAGAGTTTCTTTTGTAGCCCAAAATAAAAAAATAACTTTAACTGGTAATAAATTATCTTTAATAAAGATGCTTGACGATGAGCTTTTAATTCAGGGAAATTTAACTAAAGTAGAGTTAGAGTAATGAGTCATTATATAATTAAAATAGAAGGTCGTCGTCCAAACTCACTCCTATCACTTTTAATTATTTTAAAGATACCTTTCATAAAAAAGAAAGAGACAAAAGACTATTTAATTTTAGAAATAGAAGAAGAGTACTTTCAAAAGATAAAAAAACTAGCACCTACTTATGAAATAACTATTCTAAAAAGAACAGGAAAAGCTTACTTAATTCATTTATATAAAACTAAAAAGATATTTCTTTATTCTATTATCTTTGCTTTTCTAGTAATTATTTTGCTAACCAATATTATCTTTTCTGTTAGAGTAGTAGAAACTGATAAAGAGATAAAAGATATGATTCTTACCGATTTAAGGGAAAATGGTATCACAAGATTTAGATTTAAAGTCTCTTATAAAAGAAAAGAAGCGATAAGAGAAAAAATACTAGAGAAGGAAAAGAACTACTTAGAGTGGTTAGAAATAGAAGAAATTGGTACTATGTATCAAGTAAAAGTAATTAGAAGAATAAATAATCCTAAAGAAGAAGAGCTAAAACCTAGAAGTATAGTGGCTAAGAAGAAAGGACGAATCACTAGAATAGAAGCTGATTATGGAGAAGTTACTACTAAGAAGAATGATGTAGTAGATAAAGGTGATACTTTAATTAGTGGACTTATTAAAAATAAAGAAGAAATCAAAACTAAGGTAGCAGCAAGAGGAAAAGTTTATGCTGAAGTTTGGTATCAAGTAAACCTTAATCTCCCGACAATCTATCAAGAAGAGATTAAAACTGGTAAGAAAAAGAATACTTTAGAAATTATATTTCTTGATAAGAACATATTTATATCAGAATTATTTAAATATAATAATAGTATTTCTAAAGAAACTGTCCTATATAATAACCCTCTTATTCCTTTTAGAATCAGTTTTACTAAAAAAGAAGAAATTAAACTAAAACAAGTTGCTTATCAAGAAGATAAGACTTTAAAAAAGATAAAAAAACTAGCTGTTGATAAATTAAAACAAAGAATAGGTAATAATATTAAAATATTATCAATAAATGTTTTGAAAAAAAAGACAAGTGCTGATAAAATAGAAGTAGAATTGTTTTTCAAAGTAGAAGAAGATATAACTAGTTATGAATCACTAGAAAATATTGATATTACTTTAGAAAATCAGAAAGAATGAGGTACTTGTTATGTTAAATAGTCTTGGAAATTCTATTGAAAATGTCTTAGAATTTAGCTTACCAATGGTTATTTTATCAGTAATAATTGCTGTATCATTAAGAATTGCTGATATTATTAAAAATAAAAGAAAGATAGTCCTATATAAAGAAGTTTTAGCTCTGTTCTTTATGATTTATATTCTTTGTCTCTTTCAAGTAGTTACCTTTCAAGATACTACATCAGTTACAGGAAATAATTTAATACCTTTTAAAGAGATATTTAGATACTCACTTGGTAGTAGATTATTTATTAAGAATGTTTTAGGTAATGTAGTAATGTTTATTCCTTATGGTTTCTTTTGTAGCTATATATTAAAAGAAAATAGATATCTTCCTATTTTAGTTCTTACTTTAATCGCTTCAGTTTCAATAGAAACAACGCAGTTAATGATAGGTAGAGTATTTGATATAGATGATATAATGTTAAATACTGTAGGTGGAATGATTGGATTTTACATCTATATCTTGTTCTTAAAAGCAAGAGAGTTTTATAAACCATTACTATCTAAAGAGTGGATGCTAAATATAATAGCAATTCTATTATTAATTGGCTTTATTAAGATAATACTTTAATACATAGAAAGTTTTCTATGTTTTTTTAGTGAAATTAATTGTTAGTGATGACAATTTGTGATAAATTTGTTAAACTTATGGTGGTGATGAACTTTGAAAAAAATTGGAATTTATAACGAAAGTGGGGAAGATGTCCCTTATCTAACAACTGTTAAAAAAGTAATTAAAAAAGCAATGGAGATGGAAAAGATTGATGCTGAATTAAATATTATCATAGTAGATGATGACTATATCTGGAAGTTAAATAGAGATTATAGACATATTGATAGACCAACAGATGTAATAACTTTTGCTTTAGAAGATGATGATATTTGTAAGTTACCTGAAGGTAAAAGAGTCCTTGGTGATGTTTATATCAGTATTGATACTGCTAAAAGACAAGCTGAATCATATGGACATGGTTTAGAAAGAGAAATTTGTTTTCTAGCTGTCCATGGTTTTTATCATTTATTAGGGTATGATCATCAAACAGAAAGTGATGCTAAAATAATGTTTGCCAAACAAGAGGAGGTCTTAGAAAAATATGGAATTAAAAGGGAAAAATAGAAAATTTGGTTTTAAAAGAATAATAAATGCTACTAAAAACTCTATAGCTGGTTTAGTATCTGCTTATACCTCAGAACCTAGTTTAATGGTACTTTTCTTAGTTTCTATTTGTTTTATCATTTTAGGAATTATATTTGAGATAACTATTTTAGAATGGATTGCTGTTATAATTTGTATAGGATCATGTTCTGCTGCTGAACTATTAAATACGGCGATTGAAAATGTTGTAGACCTTGTTACTAAAGAGTTTCATCCTCTTGCCAAAGTAGCCAAAGATACAGCAAGTGCTGCGGAATTTGTCTTCGTTATGATGACTGTTTGTATCTTAGCAATTATTTATATACCAAGAATAGTGGAGATGTTTTAAATGAAAAAATGTGGATTTGTAACAATTATGGGTAGACCTAATGTTGGAAAAAGTACACTACTAAATGGTCTTTTAAATATTCATTTAGCTATAACAACTGATAAAGCAGGAACAACTAGAAATAGTATTGAAGGAATTTATCAAGATGATGAAGCCCAAATAGTATTTATTGATACACCAGGTATTCATAAACCAATTCATAAACTAGGAAATGTCTTAAATAAAACAGCTTATCAAAATATGGACCAAGCAGATGTTATTTTATTTATGATAGATGCTAAGACTGGGTTTGGTAAGGGTGATCAGTTTATACTAAATAAAATAAAAGAGATTGAAGATGTACCTGTTTTTCTATTATTAAATAAAGTAGATAGTATAGCCAAAGAAACATTATTTAAAACAATAGATAAGGCGACTAAAGACTTTGATTTTGCGGAAGTTATTCCTATATCAGCTTTAGAAAAGGATGGACTAGATGATTTAGTTACTACTTTGAAAAAATATTTAATAGATAGTGAACCAATCTTTGAAGATGATGCTTTAACTAATGTTTCTACTAAGTTTATTTTAGCAGAGTTTGTAAGAGAAAAAGCAATGCAATTAACTAAAGAAGAAGTTCCTCATGCGATAACTTGTTATACCGAGAAATATGAAGAAGATGATAACTTAATTAGAGTTCAAGTTTTAATTGTAGTAGATAGATTATCGCTTAAGAAAATTATTATTGGTAAAAATGGTAGTATGCTTAAGAAAATAGGAACAGCGGCAAGATATGAAATGGAAAAGTTTATGGGTAAGAAAGTTTATCTAGAAACATATGTAAAAGTAATAGAAAACTGGAAGGAAGAAGAAAAATATTTAAAAGAATTTGGTTTTGAAAATGAATAAAAAATGTTTCTTTCTCTCATATTAGTAGTAGGTGATAAAATGGATGAATTAATATGGAAATTATTTAAAGAAACAGGGGATGTTAGGTATTTTCTTCTTAATAGGAAGATAAGGGAAAGTGATAAGGATGAAGATAGTAGACGTGAAAGGAATCATCTTAAGTGAAGTAAACTATAGTGATTCTAGTAAAATACTAAACGTTTTAACGGAAGAATATGGTCTTATCAGCATCTTATCTAAAGGCTGTCGTAATTTGAAAAGTAAACTAAGAGGAACTAGTAGAAAACTCCTTTATGGAACTTTTCATTTTTATTACCGAGAAAATGGTGTTTCGACAATATCTAGTATAGATGTGATTAATGCTTATCCTAAGATAATGACTGACTTAGCAAGTCTATGTTATGCCTCCTTTATTTTAGATTTAACTTATCAAGTAGTAAGACAAAGTGAGGCAAAAGAAATTATGTCTTTACTAATTAATGCCCTTGATAAGATAGAACAAGGACTAAATAAAGAGACTATTACTAATATTATTCAGTTAAAGTATCTAACTTATTTAGGAGTAGAACCAATTTTAGATGGGTGTGTATCGTGTGGTGATAAAACAAATATTGTAGGATTAGATGCTACTTTAGGAGGTTTTGTTTGTGCTAATTGTTATCAAAATAGAGGATATAATAGTTCTAAAGCGATTAAATTAATAAGAATGTATTCCCTACTAGATATTAGTAAGATAACTAAAATAGAAGTAGCAGATGAAACTAACTTAGAAATATATAAATTTTTAGAAGAATATTATGATAGATATACCGGTATATATTTAAAGAGTAGAAAAATGTTAAATAAAACATTAAGTTTGTTAAAGGAGTAGTTTATGAAGAGTCGTTTAAAGAATTATATAATTATTTCCCTATTTGCTTTTATCTTAATAGCTACTGCTGTTTTGTTTAAAGCAACGATGAAAGAAGATTTATTACTTTACTACTTATTAATATCTATTAAAAATAACATCTTATTATCAGTTGCTACTTTACTATCTTTCTTAGGAAGTATTAAAGGTCTAATAGTAGTATCTTTCTTTTTAGTTTTTATTTTAAAATCAAATAAACAAAGAATCTTTCTTTTTCTAGACCTAATTGGTAGTGGATTAATTATTAATATTACTAAAAATATATTTTTAAGAGAAAGACCAATTATCGGTCAAAACTTATTAGCAGATTATAGTTTTCCTTCAGGACATACCTTTATAGCTATAACTTTCTATGGATTTTTACTCTACCTTGTAATGAAAGATAAAAAGGTAAGTTATAGGAAACTAAAAGAAGGAGTACTCTTATTCTTAATAATAACTATTCCGTTAAGTAGATTAATATTAGGTGTACACTATCTTACCGATGTATTAGGTGGTATTACTTTAGGACTAGCTTATTTATTCTTTCTTATTATCATGTATGAAAGTAATTTTCTAAAAGATAAGGAAGATGAGACAAAACTCACCTTTTCCTTTAAATATGCTTTTGAAGGAATTATTACTACTATTAAAGAAGAAAGAAATATGTTTATTCATTTTCTTATCGCAATAATAGTAGTTATTACTGGCGTTTATGTAAGGCTATCACTAAATGAATGGCTTATCTGTTTACTATTATTTGCCTTAGTTTTTAGTCTAGAACTGATTAATACAGCCATTGAAAATACAGTTGACTTAGTAACAACTAAGAAGAATAAGAAAGCAAAACTTGCCAAAGATGCAGCAGCAGGAGCAGTTTTGATAGCAGCTATTTTTGCAAGTATTATAGGTATAATCATTTTCTTACCAAAATTTTTTTAGGAGGTAGCAATGAATATTGGAATAATGGGTGGTAGTTATAATGGAACGGGAGAGATAACTACTAAAGTTTATGAAATAGCAAAGACTCTATCTAAGTATGATAACTTTGTAATGGGACCGAATGAAACTGGTCTATTAAGGAAAGTAAAAGATGTTTTATTTGAAAATAATAAAAATATTACTATTTATGGACTAGATACTAATGAATTTAAAGAAGTAAGAGGTACTACTAAATATAAAGTTAAAACAGTAACTGATAGAATTGCTAACTTGTATAATGAAAGTGATATAATCATCTTTTTACCAGGAGGAGTAGGGACAAGAGCCGAGTTTTATACGATGTTAGATAGTAAAATGGAACTAAAATGTGACAAAAAGATATATCTATATAACGAGTTTGGTGACTTTGACCTACTACTTCAGGAACTTAAAAGTCTAAAAGAAAATAATTATATAAGTAAAGATGAAGACTTATCTTGTTACTTTAAGATAATTTCATCTTGTGAAGAGATTGAAAAACTACTATAATATATAAGAAAGAAAAGAGGAAGTTTATGGAAAAATTAACTATGGAAAAGCTAGTAGCTTTTTGTAAACAATATGGATATGTATTCCAAGGAAGTGAAATTTATGGTGGACTTGCTAATACTTGGGATTATGGTTCCCTAGGAGTTTTACTTAAAAATAATATTAAGAATGCTTGGATGAAGAAATTTATTCAAGAAGATATAAATTGTGTAGGACTGGATAGTGCAATACTAATGAATCCAAAGACTTGGGAAGCATCAGGTCATATAGCTACATTCTCAGATCCTTTAATCGACTGTAAGAAATGTAAGACTAGACATCGTGCGGATAAACTAGTAGAAGCTGATGGAGTAGAAGATGCTGGTGGAATGAATCATGAAGAATTAATGAACTATATCAAGGAACATAATATAACTTGTCCTAATTGTGGAGCATTAGACTATACTGATATAAGAGAATTTAACTTGATGTTTAAAACGTTCCAAGGAGTAACAGAAGATGCTAAAAATACTGTCTATTTAAGACCAGAAACTGCTCAAGGAATATTTGTTGATTTTCTAAATGTTCAAAGAAGTATGCGACTTAAAGTCCCATTTGGTATTGGTCAGATTGGTAAAAGCTTTAGAAATGAAATAACACCAGGTAACTTTATTTTCCGTGTTAGAGAATTTGAACAGATGGAAATGGAATTTTTCTGTAAGCCAGGGGATGAGTTAAACTGGCATCAATATTATAAAGACTATTGCTATAACTTCCTATTATCATTAGGAATTAAAAAGGAAAACTTAAGATTAAGAGATCATTCAAAAGAAGAATTATCTTTCTATAGTAATGCTACAACTGATATTGAATATAAATTTCCATTTGGTTTTGGGGAGTTATGGGGAATAGCATCACGTACTGATTATGATTTAACACAACACCAAAGGGTATCAGGAGTAAGTCAAGCTTATTTAGACCCAGAAACTAATGAAAAGTATATTCCTTATGTAATTGAACCTAGTGTTGGAGTGGATAGAATGTTCTTAACAATATTATGTGATGCTTATGATGAAGAGAAGCTTGATAATAATGAAACAAGAGAAGTATTACACCTTCATCCATATTTAGCACCATATAAAGTAGCAGTATTACCACTTGCTAAGAAGTATCATAGTGAAAAAGCTCATGAAGTATGGAAAAATCTTGCTAGTAAATTCTCTTGTAGTTATGACGAAGCAGGAAGTATTGGTAAAAGATATAGAAGATGTGATGCTATTGGTACACCATTTGCTATTACTATAGATGATGAAACTATTAATAATAATACCGTAACCGTAAGAGATAGAGATACGATGGAACAAGTAGTAGTAAAACTAGATGAGTTAGAAGACTATATTAAGGAAAGAGTAGAATTTTAATGAAACCAGTAATTGGGATACTTACACGATATGGTGTAAATCAAAAAGGTAGATGTTTAAACTATGTTTTTGATAGTACAAGAACAGCTATTTTAAAGATGGGAGGTAATCCTCTTCTTTTATGTCCAATGCAAAATATGGAGTATTATGATACTAAATATGAAGATTATGTCTTACCAACTGAAGAAGAGAAAAAACTTGCTACTTACTGGTTAGATATGTGTGATGGTTTATTTATTCCAGGAGGAAGTAAGATAAGTCCTTATGACTACTTTATCTTAGAAGAAGCACTTAAAAGAAAAATACCGATATTAGGAGTATGTCTTGGGATGCAGTTACTTGCTAATTATAAAGTAGATAACTTTTTCCTAAAAGATGTAGATGATAATATTCATAATACTAGTTGGGTAAAAGAGATGGAAGATAAACCAGTTCATGATGTCATAATAAATAAAGATAGTATACTTTATAATATTATTTCTAAAGATAAAATAAGTGTTAATAGTTTTCATTCTAAAGAAGTAGCTAAAAACGAAAGATTTAAAATAACAGCTTTAGCAGAAGATGGCGTAATTGAAGGAATAGAACTTAAAGATTATCCATTTTGTATGGGATTACAGTGGCATCCAGAACTGATGCTAGATACTGATATAAATTCTATTAAAATATTTAAATACTTTATAGAAGAAGCTAGTAAACATAATAAAGATATAGAGGTGGTTAGTCTATGATAGATAAAGTAAAAGGAGTAGTAATAGAACCAAATGGAATAGCTCATTCTTTTGGAAAATGTAGAATGGTTTTAAATACTACAGCTGATGAAGCACATGATCCTAGTTTTAAAAGAGAGATATTACCTAAAGAATGGTTTAAAAAATATGGATATGATTATAAACAAGATGAAACTCTTTTTAGTCAAATACCAGAAATGACTAAGTATGGTTTTTCTTTCGTTATAAATCATAGTTCAGTTAATCCAAGAGGAACTAATTATTATTGTTATAGTATTCAAATTGCAAAAGAATCAATACCAAATATTAAGAACTATTTTCAAAATATATATACTATTATTAAAGAAGTACAAGATGTACCAGAGCCATGTTATGTTGAAGGAATGATTTATGAAAATGGGTGTGAAGCACTTGAAGATATAATATATGATGTGGATGAGTTTTATGAAGAATTAGGTTTTTCTAAACAAGATGCTAAAGGAAGAATAAGATAGGGGTGATATTGTTGAGCGATGAGTCAATAAAAATAGATAAAGTAAAAGGAGTATTAATAGAACCAAATGGGATAGCTCACTCTTTTGGACATTGTTTAATGATTCCAAATGAGATAGAAATAACTCATGAAAGACATGAATCATGTTTTAAGAATGAAATATTAGCTAGTGATTGGTTTAAAAATAATAATGTTAAGTATGATTATAATCATTATTACTATTCTCAAATAGATACATTAACAAGTCAAGGATTTTCCCTTGTTCAAAATAGTAGTTGTACAACTGATAGAGGAAATCGTTCTATTTCCTATATAGTAGCACTTAGTAAAGAGTCACTTTCTAATCAAGAAGAGTATATAAAAAGTATTTATCCACAAATTAATAAAATAATAGCTAATGAAGAAAAAGCATATTTTGAGTTAGCACTATATAGTGAAGGAATACCTTTAATAGATATGTTAGCAGAGTCAATTGAAGAATTAGATGAATTTTATGAAAAAATAGGATTAGATATAGAAAAAACAGGAAAAATAGCAAAAAGTATTTGACTTTTGTTATTTTTTTGCATATAATATTAGCAGTTAAAGAAAAGGAAAGCGATGTTTATCCACCTGATTGCTAAATAGCGATAGGTAAAAAGCCAAAATTATAATTTAATAATATGGTTTTTTAAGTGGGTAAATGTTTATCCACTTTTCTTAATTTATGGAGGTGTTAATTATCGCAAAAGACAAGAATAGTCTAATGATTAATGATGAGATTAGAGCCAAGGAAGTATTAGTTATTGGACCAAATGGAGAACAAGTAGGAATTAAATCAATAGGTGATGCAAGAACATTAGCAAATTATGCTAATCTTGATTTAGTACTAATGAATCCAAATGGTAATCCCCCTGTATGTAAGGTAATGGATTATAACAAGTACCGTTATGAAAGACAAAAGAAAGAAAAAGATGCCTTAAAGAAACAAAGAGCTAGTCAAGCAGAATTAAAAGAGTTTCGTTTATCACCTGTAATAGATGTAGGTGACTTTGAAACAAAATTAAGAAATGCTATTAAATACCTTAAAAAAGGTGATAAGGTTAAGCTTAGTATTCGTTTTAAAGGTAGACAAATGGCACATACAGAACTTGGTAAAGAAGTCTTAGATCGTTTTGCAGAACAAGCAAGCGAATATGCTGAAGTAGCAGAACAAGCAAAATTAGACGGTCGTAACATGACGATGATGTTAGTACCAAAAAAAGATAAGTAGGAGGAATAAAATTATGCCAAAGATTAAAACACATAAGGGAACAGCAAAAGTAATCAAAAAACGTAAAAATGATATTAAAATAGGACGTCCAGGAAGTCGTCATAATACTGGTTATAAACCAACTAGTGCAAATCGTAAGAATAGAAAAGGATCTAACTTAAGTAAAGCAGATCAAAATCGTTTAAAGAATGTTCTTTAAAATGAGATGAAGGAGGAGAAAGTATGGCAAGAGTAAAGAATGGAGCAACTACAAAAGCTCGTCATAAAAAAGTATTAAAACAAGCAAAAGGATATTTTGGAAGTAAGCATAGATTATATAAGACTGCAAAAGAACAATTAATGCATTCAGGACAATATGCTTTCCGTGATAGAAAACAAAAGAAAAGAGAATTCAGAAAATTATGGATTACTCGTATCAATGCTGCATGTCGTCTAAACGATATCAGTTATTCAAAATTCATTAATGGATTAACTAAAAACGGTATAGAAATTAATCGTAAGATGTTATCAGAAATAGCTATTAATGATCCTAAAGCATTCACTGAATTAGTTAGTGTTGCTAAAGGAGAAAAGAAAGTAGCTAAAGCTTCAAAACCAGCTAAGAAAGAAGAAACTAAAGCTGAAGTTAAAAGTGAAGAAAAAGATTATAGCAAAATGACAGTTGCTGAATTAAAAGAAATAGCAAAAGAAAAATCTATTAATGTAACAGGACTTAAAAAAGCTGAAATCATTGAATTATTAAACAAATAAACATATTTTGGAATTAGATTATCTAGTGCCAGTGATGGTGGTAATCTTTAGAACAAAATAGAAGATATAAAAACGAAAAGGAGAAAAATATATGACAGTTGTATCAATGAATTATTTATTAGAAGCTGGTGTTCATTTTGGACATCAAAAAAGAAGATGGAATCCTAAGATGAAGGAATACATCTATACTACTAGAGATGATATTTATATTATCGATTTACAAAAAACAGCTAGAGCTATTGAAAAAGCTTATGCAGCATTACAAGAAATAGCAGAAAATGGTGGAAAGGTTTTATTTGTAGGTACTAAAAAGCAAGCTCAAGAAGCAGCTGAAGAAAATGCTACTCGTACAAATATGTATTTCATCAATGAACGTTGGTTAGGTGGTACTTTAACAAACTTTAAAACTATCAAATCAAGAATAAGAAGAATGGAAGAAATCGAAAAGATGGAAACAGATGGAACATTTGATTTACTTCCTAAGAAAGAAGTAGCAGGACTTAAGAAAGAATATGAGAAGTTAAATAAAAACTTACGTGGTATTCGTGATATGAAGAAAGTACCTGATGCTTTAATTATCGTAGATCCAAGAAAAGAAGAAATAGCTATTAAAGAAGCAAGAATTTTAGGAATACCAGTATTTGGTATCGTAGACACTAACTGTGATCCAGATATGGTTGATTATGTTATTCCTGGAAATGATGATGCAGTTCGTGCTGTAAAACTAGTTATTGGAGCTTTAACTAACGCTATAGCAGTAGCTAATGGAAATGAAGTAATTGATTACACTACTGAAGAAGATAAAGCAAAAGATGCTAAGAGAAAAGAAAGAACAGCTGAAAAGGTTTCTAAAGTAGAGAAAAAAGAAGAAACTAAAGAAGAAGTAAAAGAAGAAAAGAAAGAAACTGTTGATTATGATAAAATGACAGTTGCTGAATTAAAAGAGATAGCAAAAGAAAAAGGTATTTCTGTAACAGGTCTTAAGAAAGCTGAAATTATTGAAAAGTTAGCAGCTTAATAATCAATTATTTATAAAGAAAGAGGAATAATTATGTTTAAAGCAAGTGATGTAAAAGAATTAAGAGATAAAACAGGGGCTGGAATGCTTGACTGTAAGAAAGCTCTAGAAGCTACTAATGGAAATATGAATGAAGCTATTGACTGGTTAAGAGAAAAAGGAATCAGTAAAGCTGAGAAGAAAGCTAGTCGTGTTGCTGCTGAAGGACTTTGTAAAATAGTAACAGATGGTAATAAAGCAGTTATCCTAGAAGTTAACTCTGAAACTGACTTTGTTGCTAAGAATGAAGAATTTACAAACTTTGTTGATTATCTAGCTAATACTATTTTAGCTAATAATTTAAAAACTCATGAAGAAGTATTATCATTTGATGATAATGGAGAGAAAGTTGAAGCTAAGTTAGTTGCTCTAACTGCTAAGATTGGTGAAAAATTATCTTTCCGTCGTCATGAATTAGTAGAAAAAAATGACAATGAAGTATTTGGTAGTTACTTACATATGGGTGGAAAGATTGGTGCTTTAGTAGTACTTGCTGATACAAGTATAGAAGTAGCAAAAGACGTTGCTATGCATGTAGCAGCTATGGCTCCAGTTTGTGCAACTCGCAGTGATGTACCAGCTGATATGGTTGATCATGAAAGTAAAGTAATTAAAGAACAAGTTATGAATGAAGGAAAACCAGCTGATATAGCAGAAAAAATGGTTACTGGAAGACTTAACAAATTCTATAAAGAAATTTGTCTTGAAGAACAAGAATTCATTAAAGATTCTAGTGTAAACGTAGGTACATTCGTTAAGAATAATGGTGGATCAATCGTTTCAATGATTCGTTATGCTGTAGGTGAAGGTATTGAGAAAAAAGAAGAAAACTTTGCTGATGAAGTAATGAGTCAAATAAATAATACTAAATAGTTAGTATTAAAAGAATCTATTAATAGTACTGATTAATTAAAAATCAGTGCTATTTTAATATCAGGTCTAGTAATTATTTAAAAGATATGATATAATTTAGAACGTATTTTGGAGTGTGATGTAAATGAAAAAAAGAAATATAGCAATTATTGCTCACGTTGACCATGGTAAAACAACCCTTGTTGATGGTATTTTAAAGACATCAGGTATGTTTAGAGATAATGAAGACGTTAGCGATGTATCAATGGATTCAAATGCCATAGAAAAAGAACGTGGTATCACTATTCTTGCTAAGACTACTGCTCTTGACTATAAAGATTATCGTATCAATATCTTAGATACACCAGGACATGCTGACTTTGGTGGTGAGGTTGAACGTATTATGAATATGGTTGATGGGGTATTATTAGTAGTAGATGCTTATGAAGGAGCTATGCCTCAAACTAGATTCGTTTTAAAGAAAGCTTTAGAAGCAAAAGTAAAACCTATCGTTGTAATTAATAAAGTAGATAAGCCTAGTGCTCGTTGTTCTAAAGTAGTAGATGAAGTATTAGATTTATTTATCGAGTTGGGTGCTGATGAAAACCAATTAGAATTTCCAGTTATCTATGCTAGTGCTTTAAATGAAACTTGTAGTTTATCAGATGATATTTCTACTCAAAAGCCTGGTTTTGAACCATTACTTGATTTAATTATTAGTGAAATACCAGCTCCTACTGGTGATAATACTAAGGAATTACAATTTCAACCAGCTTTACTTGACTACAATGAATTTGTCGGAAGAATTGGTATTGGCCGTGTTCATAATGGAGAGATTCATACAGGAGAGATGGTTAACTGTGTTAGATTAGATGGTACTACTAAAGCTTTCCGTATTCAAAAACTATTCGGTTACTATGGTTATAGTAGAGTAGAAATAGATCATGCAGAAGCAGGAGATATAGTAGCTATCGCTGGACTTGCTGATATATCAGTAGGAGAAACTATTTGTGAACAAGGAAAAGTTTTACCACTACCTGTTTTACATATAGATGAACCAACTCTACAAATGACATTTGGAGCTAACACATCACCATTTGTTGGCCGTGATGGTAAATTAGTAACTGCTCGTAAGATTGAAGAAAGACTATTAAAAGAAACGCAAAAAGATGTTAGTTTAAAAGTAGAAACAGCAACTAATGATAGTTTCTTAGTATCTGGTCGTGGTGAATTACATTTAGGTATCTTAATTGAAAATATGCGCCGTGAAGGCTTTGAACTTCAAGTTTCTAAACCTAAAGTAATTATTAAAGAAATAGATGGTGTTAAGTATGAGCCTTGGGAAGATTTACAAATTGAAATACCAGAAGACTGTGTTGGTTCTATTATTGAACAATTAGGACTACGTGGAGCAAATCTACAAAACATGGAAAACTTTGAAAATCAAGTAAGACTTAATTATAAGATTCCATCTCGTGGCTTAATTGGTTTTATGACTGACTTTATGACTATGACTAAGGGATATGGAATAATAAACCATACATTCTCATCTTATGAACCATATGAAAGTGTAGATATCGGGGAGAGAAAACTAGGTGTATTAGTATCAGTTGATAGTGGACAAGCAACCGCTTACTCAATCGGAAACTTAGAAGACCGTGGTATTATGTTTATTGAACCAGGTTGTGAAGTATATGAAGGAATGATTATTGGTGAATGTAATCGTGATAACGATTTAGCAGTTAATGTTACCAAAGGTAAGCAGTTAACTAATACAAGAGCTGCTGGAAGTGATCATACTGTTGTCTTAAAAAGACCTCGTCCAATAACACTTGAATATGCTCTTGATTATATCAATTCTGATGAGTTAATAGAAGTAACACCTAATAATATTAGACTTCGTAAGAAAATACTAAATACAGAAGAAAGAAAAAAATTTGATGCTAAAAAGAAAAAGTAGTAATTTACTATTAGACAGGGATTAATTATCTCTGTTTTTTTTGATTAAAATAATTAGTACGGGAAAAGTTAAAATATTAAGAAGTTATTCTAGAGTTATAGTAATAAGTAAATATCTGTGATATAAAATAATTGAAAATTTTTTTGTCAGATGCTAATTTAGTAAATCTCGGTAAAAGTATACCCTCAATTTACTAAATTGAAGGCCTGGATTTAATAAAACCCCTAATTTGGAAGAGTGAATTTTGAAAATTGGCTGTTTGCAAAGTGATATTCATATCTGTTCTCCTTTAACTACTTGTCCAAAGAAAGGAGGAATATGACAAAAAAATTTATAAAACCATTATATGAT
>JABLTN010084626.1_pt1 | contig 49460 bp, 47 predicted proteins | sample 7160141 | NCBI WGS metagenome assembly JABLTN01 (sample SAMN14651226, study PRJNA627086) | human gut metagenome | isolation source: feces | host: Homo sapiens | reverse complement strand
CTAGAGTATATGACATTAGAAGAAAAACTAAATGAATTCAAAGCTGAAGGAAGAGAAGAAGGAATTGCTGAAGGTGAAAAGAATAAAGCTATTGAAACTGCTACCAAAATGATTCAAAAAGGTAAATATTCTATTTCTGAAATTGCTGAATTAACACAACTATCAGAAGAAGCTATTGAAAAAATAGCTCAAGAGCTTAAAAATATGACGAAAACACTAAATAAATGTAACAAAAAAACTGAAGAATTATGACATTAGAAGAAAAACTAAATGAATTTAAAACTGAAGGTAAACAAGAACAAGCAATTGAAACTGCTAAAAACTTACTTTCACTAACAGATTTATCAATATCTAAAATTTCTGAGATTACATCACTATCTGAAGAAGAGATAGAAGGACTGTTACAGGAAATCAAAAAAATGAAATAAATGATTACATATCACTATAAAGCATACCTAGTTTTTGGTATGCTTTTTTAAATTTTTAGTAGAGATATAAAAAAGAAAACTGGATAATTTTCCAGTTTTCTTGTAGTGTGTCGAGCATGATACACATCTAGTACAGAAAACTGTACCACAGGTATTTACCGCCAAGTGTAGTGAACCACAAGCTGTTATCCGCGAGGATATGAGTGAAAGAAGTGGCTAGCAAATCTTTCGAGCTTACGAATAGAAACTTGATACAAGGCTAAATGGCGGATGAGGTTGCATGTCAAACTGAAGTCCAAAAGGTAAACGTAAAACCAAAACAGTAAATCAAGAAGTTGTGAAAGATTAAAGATGTGTAATCTTACCTCGAGAGGTCTTGCGGACGATGAAGCCTGGACGCTTTAAAACAGATATAGTACCATCGGTCGAAACAAGGTTTACCGCAAGAAGTCAGCTGAGGCCATAGTAGCGAAGAAGTTTCTGTAATGGAAATGGATGCGAAGGGCCTAATGTTTGTATAGTGTCTTTCACTATACGTAATGTTTGAATAGTCCGAATAAGAGGACAGCCTATTACAAAGAAACGTAATCTTTGATGGTGAAAGGAATTGGGATGATTTCAAATAAATCTACAAATAGAAAGGAAGGTAGCGACAGTGAAATTAATTGAAAAGATTTTAAGTGAAGAAAACTTAAACGAGGCAGTTAAAAGAGTTAAAACTAACAAAGGTGCTTGTGGAATAGACAAGATGTCAGTCAGTGAGCTTGATGAATATTTCAGAAAACATAAAGAAGAAATTATATCTTCTATTATGAATATGACTTATAAGCCTCAACCGGTAAGAAGAGTCTACATACCAAAACCTAATGGGAAGAAAAGACCATTAGGAATTCCAACAGCAGTAGATAGAGTAGTACAACAGGCAACAGCACAGGTGCTAAGTCAAATTTATGATGAGTCATTCAGTGATAACAGTTATGGATTTAGACCGAAAAGAAGTGCACACGATGCGATTGATAAAGTATTGAATTATCTTAATGAAGGATGTGAATGGGTAATAGACTTGGATATCGAAAAATACTTCGACACAGTAAATCATGATAAATTAATTTCAATTCTTAGAGAGAAGGTTAATGATAAAACTACATTACACTTAATACGCTCATTCTTAAGGGCAGGAGTAATGGAAAACGGTTTAACATCACCAACAGAAATTGGAGTACCACAAGGAGGACCACTTTCGCCAATATTGTCAAATGTCTATTTAGATAAATTTGATAAAGAATTAGAAGAAAGAGGACTACGATTTGTGAGATATGCCGATGACTGTGACATTTTCGTCAAAAGCGAGATGAGTGCAAACAGAGTGATGAAATCAGTAACCTCATGGCTAGAAAGAAAGTTATTCCTGAAGGTAAGTGCTACCAAAACAAAAGTAGTAAAACCAACAAACAGTAACTTTTTAGGATTCACATTTTGGAAAGATTCAATTGGATGGAAGTGTAAACCAAGCGAAGATAGAAAAGCTAAATTGTACGCTAAAAGCAAAGAAATACTGAAGAGAAAAGTGGCGGCTGCAGAACCACTTTCCTATATATTTACAAAAGTGAATCAAATTGTAAAAGGATGGATAAATTATTTCCGCATAGGAAGTATGAAAACATTCATAACTGAATTTGGACAATGGTTACGCCACAAGATAAGAGTAATCATAATAAAGCAATGGAAGATACCGGAAAGAATCTATATAAATCTGCAAAGAATAAATAAAAGATTCAAGTGTAATTTCAATGAAGAAGATATATACAAGGTTGCGAACAGCAGACTTGGAATATATCGACAATGTGGTATGAATGTAATTAATTTCATACTTAGTCCAACAGTACTAGCTATAAGAAAAGCGAATAGACCAGGTTTAGTCAATCCGCTTGAATACTATCTAAGATAGTTGTGAATTTAATACAAACGTAGCGCCGTATACGGAACCGTACGTACGGTGCAATGAGAGGGTCGAAGTAAATCTAGTTGATTTACTTCACTCTACTCTATTAAAACATTAAGTATTAAAATAATTCTCTTTGATGAGTAGCATATAGATATTCATCTATTGTATTACCGACTCTATCTAATACTAATTCTTTTGGATCATTCTTTAAGCTGCCTTCTCTAACTTTTGTATATTGAATAGGCATGAATTGTGATAGAAGATTTAATGGACAACCATCTTTCAAGTTATCTAATAATGTTGCGATAGCTTTTTCAACCGCTTCAGTTGCATAGTAGTATCTAGACCTATCAGAGAAAGAATATTTACGTTTTAGAGCAATTTCAGCTTCTGTACCATGGTAATGTTTCTTCCAGTGTGAATCATTCTTAAGCATTTCTTCATCTAATACTTCTCTAAAGTTAGATGGAGTTTTGCCATTTACTTTACATACTTCATCTTCAATGAATGATAGAGCATATAAACCTTCTCTAGCTGCGAATGATAAACCTGGACCAACTTTTAGAATAGCTACGCCATCTTCAATCATTTCTCTTAATTTAATCTTTGTTTGATAGTCTGTAGAATGACCTTCAAATACTAAATCAGGGATTGTTTTGATAGCTTTAGCTAGTTCAGTAGCTTTTTCACGGTCATATTCTGTACAACCTGAGTCTTTTTCTTCAACACCAGGTTGAACTACAATACCTAGTACTCTATTCCATACATCACTGATACCTTCTTTTTCAAATGTATTTTTGAATGTATTCATTGTGGCCATGAAGTCTTCAACTTTAGTAACTTGTACACCTTCATCAACAGCAGCTTGAGATCCACCAGGAATAGGAACTTCACTACCTACGATATATACTGGTTCAACAGCATCTGGATTAGTTTCCTTTAGTTTCTTGAAGGCATTTTCAGCTACTTTTACTAGATGAACTCCACGTCTAGCAATAGTTTCATCAGATAATCTAACATTAGGATCATCGTCATTTACTTTCATTGAAGTATCAACGTGAATTTTTGTGAAACCGGCACTAACATAAGCATCAATTAGTACTTCAGCGTTAGCCATAGCTTCTTTTTCGTTCAGAGCAGTCCAAGTTAATGGTCCTAAGTGGTCACCACCTAAGAAAATCTTCTTTTTATCAAAACCAAGTTTATCAGCGATTTCATAAACATAGTTTCTAAAATCTACAGGTTTCATTCCTGTATAACCACCGAACTGATCACATTGGTTAGCTGTAGATTCAATTAGAACACAACTATTATCTTCTAGTCCTTTTTTTAATACTGCTTCAATAACAAACGAGTTTGCAGAACAAGCAGAGTAGATACCAACTGCTTTACCTGACTTTTGAATTGTAACGATTTTACTTAAAGCATTTTGCATATAAATCATCCTCCATAATTATTATAGAAAATCAAAAATGCTAGTTAAGTCTAAAACTAAATAATGCAAAAGTCATAATGAAATAGACAAAACGAGATTTGTTTATTTTCCTATAATTAAAGTATTGAAGGAGTAATTTACATGATTATACAAAGTAAACAAGTATGGGTTGCGGATCAATTCTTTCCTTTTCAATTAGAAATTGAAGATGAAAAAATCACAAACATGTATCCTTATGGAACAAAAGAAGTAGACAAGGATTATGGTGAACTAAGAATAGTACCAGGTTTTATTGATATCCATTGTCATGGGGCTTATAAATTTGATACTAATGATGCTAATCCTGAAGGCTTAAGAAACTGGACAGAACATATCGTAGATGAAGGTGTTACATCTTTCTTGGCCACAACAATTACACAATCTGAAGAAGTATTAACTAATGCAGTAAGTAATGTTGCTAAAGTTATGGATGAAGGTTACAAAGGGGCTGAAATTTTAGGTATTCACTTTGAAGGACCATACCTTGATATGAAATATAAAGGAGCTCAACCTGAACAATATATTGTTAAACCAACAGTTGAACAGTTTAAGAAATATCAGGAAGCAGCAAAAGGTCATATTAAATACATTACTATGGCTACTGAGCAAGATGATAATTATGAACTAACTAGATATTGTGCAGAGCATGGTGTAGTAGTATCAATTGGACACTCTGCTGCTACATATGATGAAGCAGTGGATGCTTATGCGCATGGAGCTAAATCAATGACACACGTTTATAACGGTATGACACCATTTAATCATCGTAATAATGGTTTAGTTGGTGCAGCATATCGTTTAAGAACAATGTATGGAGAAATTATCTGTGATGGTAATCACTCAACATATGCTGCATTAAATAACTTCTTTATGTCTAAAGGGCCTGATTATTCTATTATGATTTCTGATGCTTTAATGGCAAAAGGAACACCGGTTGGTTCTAAACATATTTTTGGTGGTAATGAAATTGTTATTTATCCTGATGGATCTGCTCATTTAACTTCTACTGGTGGTTTAGCTGGTTCTACACTAAATATCAATAAGGGTCTAAGAATTCTGGTTGAAAAAGCACTAATTCCATTCAACTATGCAATTAATGCCTGCACAATTAACCCTGCAAGATGCTTAGGAGTTGATGATCGTAAAGGTTCTTTACAAGTAGGTAAAGATGCAGATATTGTTGTCTTGAATGATGATTATTCTGTAGTACAAACATACTGTAAAGGTAAAGCACAATTATAAAATAGTTTAATTTATTATAAAAAACCAGAACTCTTAGGCGTATATTCCTAATTGTTCTGGTTTTATTTTATGATTTTACTTTAAATATTCAGAAGCAGTATCTGCTGCAGTTTTTCCAAATACTAGAATATCAAGAATTGCGTTTCCACCAATACGGTTTCCACCATGAATGCCACCAGTTACTTCTCCTGCTGCGAATAAACCTGGAATTACATTTCCATCAGTACCAATAACTTCAGCATTTGCATTAATTTCAACACCACCCATTGTATGATGGATGCCAGGCGCTACTTGAGCAATATACCAAGGACCAGTACTTAAATCACGAATCCATGTAAACTCACTTCCAAAATCTGGATCATTTTGATCAGCAACAGCTTGTGCCCATTTATCTAGAGTAGCTTGTACTGTATCAGCTGTAACATCATGGCCAATATAGTCTGCAATTGCTTGAGCATCATCACATTTTGTGATTGCACCAATTTTGTAATAACCTGCAATATTTGAATTGTTGTCTACAATGTCTTGGTTAACGAGGATAAATGCTGTCTTTTCAGGTTGTTCAAGAATTGCTGCAGAAACAACATCACGGAATGTGCATTCATTTACAAATCTTTCACCATTTATATTTAGAAGAATACCGCCTTGTTTTCTAGCACCTTCAGTAACCATTGTACTGGTTGATTGAATGATAGTAGGGTGAGCTTGAATTTGATCCATATCCACGGTTGCAGCTCCTACTGCTTCAGCCATCTTGATACCATCACCAGTTATACCAGGATTGTTATCAGTTACATAACCTTCATAGTCTGGGCGATATTCGGTTACTAGATCCATATCTCCACCAAAACCACCTGAAGCAAGAATAACAGCTTTAGCATTTACTGTAACTTTAGAACCATCTCCACGTTCAGCCTCAATACCAGTTGCTTTACCATCGGACATAATAATTGAAGTTGCTTTTGTATCATAAAGGATTTCTCCACCTTTTTCTTCAATTTTATCAATGAAACCAAGAATCATATTGGCTGCAGGAGTGTATTCTCCATTAATATCGTAGCCACCATATGTTTCACCAATCTGAACATCAAATCCTTGTTCTCTTAACCAGTCAACAATAGGAGCTGAATTTTCTACCATGTATGTTACAAGTTCTTTATTGTTTATGCCGTGTCCGCCTTCAATAGTGTAATCAATAAATTCTTGAACAGAAACATTCCCTTTGTTAGCTTCTACTTGTTCTTTTGAACCGGCAACGTTGAATGCGCCAGAAGAACGAACAGTATTTCCACCAGGAGTATCCATTTTTTCTAGAATTACAACTTTTTCACCATTATTTAAAGATTCAAGAGCAGCTGTAAGTCCTGCGCCACCAGAGCCAACAATAACAACATCTGTATCAATAGTTGTGTCATCTTGTTTTGCAACCGTAACTTTAGCTGTGTATTTACTCAAATCTGCATTAGCATCCTCTAGAGCCTGTTCAACATCTTTTTTAATAGCTGCACTTGTCATTGAAGCTCCAGAGATTGAGTCAACTCCAGTAGATTGTGCTTCTACAATTTTTGCAGGTAATTCTTTAATTGCAAAACCGCCAATTGCAACAGATTCGTTTCCACTGTCAGTTACTTCAACAGATACAATTCCTGTTTCATCAATTGTTGTTGCAACAGTAACATCACCACCATAGCCTCTATTTGCATGAGTGTAAGTTCCTGGCTTCAATTCACCAGTAGTAGCAGTTTCTTTTCCCTCTGCTTGTGCAAGTGCATTTTCTGTTGCTTTCTTTACTGCATCAGAAGTAAATGTTGCTCCAGAAACGCCATCAATTTCAGAAGATTGATTTTTTAAAATTTGATCTTTCAAATCATCCAATGCAGCACCACCTACAGTTTCTGTTTCATCTGGTGCATCAATCACAACATCAGTAATAGTAGTTGTGTCTGTTGTAACTGAAACAGTAACATCACCACCAAATCCTTTAGCAGAAGCACTATATGTTCCTGTTGTATACTTTCCGCTAGCATTATTGCTGGTACTACAACCGGCCAGCATGCATAAAGCTAACAAACATGAAATAATCTTTTTCATATTTCTCCCCTTTCTTTTTATAAATTTAGTTTATAAATATAAAATCTCCCTTTCAATTTCTCAATGTTCACTTTAATACGACAATTGAAAACGATTACACTTATTAAGTGCAAATAATAATTAAATCTATAGATTAACCGTTTATTTATTTGATTTTTATACTATTTATTTTTCTTTTTTAGCATACAGAATTTTTAATTAATTTGATTACATCGAAAATACATCACTAGTTTATAGTAAACAATAAGCCATTAATGTTTTATTATTTTGTATACTGAGGAGATTGATCAAAATGAGAAATATCGTTTTAACAACAGTACCTGAACCTAAAAAAGATTGTAGTAGTCCTATACTTTTAACGGATGAAACAATTGAAGAAAGAAAACAGAAAATACTTACCAGAATGCATAAACTTTATCTTGATAAATTAGTTATTTATGGAGATGTTGAGCATGGTTCTAACTTCGAATATTTAGTTGGATTTTTATATAGAGATGTATACGAACAAGAAGTTAAAGAAATGGCAAAACTGTACAAAAAAACAATTAAATAGATATAAATAAAAGAGACTTTACAGTCCCTTTAATCTTAGAAATGTTGTAATAATTCGTTAATTGTTTGAATACATAATACATCATCATGTATCTCATTATTTCTTGATATAAATACAGGCAACATACCTGCATTTCTTGAACCTAGAATATCTATTTTGTAGTTATCTCCTACATAAGCACATTCTTCAGTCTTTAAATCTAGTTGCTTTGCGGTATATTCAAATATTTGTTTATCAGGTTTTCTTACGCCGTATTCTGAAGAAACAAGTGAATAATCTAATAAATCATAGATGTTTATCGTATTTAACTTTCTTCTTTGCGATGAAGCATTACCATTTGTTAAGACAGCAATTTTATATTTCTTTTTTAATTCTTTTAATGTATCTCTTACATCATCAAATAAGAAGGCAACACTTCCTGATTCATTTGACCATTCTTTGTCTAACTGTTCTGGTGTGATTTTTGTAATGTGGTATACTTCAGCCCAATTTTTAAATACCTCTATTCTTTCAACTGTTCCATTGTTATCCCACTTTAAAATATCTTCTATCATCTTTTGGATGAGTTCTTCATCATCAAACATAGCATGGAATTTTCTTTCAAGCATTTCTTTGAATGCTTTTTGCCTATCGATAAGGGTATTATCTAAGTCAAATATGATGGCTTTTATCATTTTCTTTTTCTACCCATGATAATTTGAATATACTTAATGGCTATAGCTATACAGATGACAGCAACAGCAATAGAGCCAAAGAATACAGTTTTATTTGCAGCAGGGAATGCTGTAACAGATACAACTAACAAAATACCGAGCAATGCGAATAAAACAATTTTTATATAGATAATAGAATCTGGTGAACTGTATGAAGTTGGTAAATTTCTTTGAGCTGGTTTGAAGCTTGGATATGTACTGCAGGTATTTAAAAATTTGTAAAAACGATATGTTAATAAACTGCAACATACAATCATTGCAATTAGAGAAATCCACCAAGGAAATTCAAATAACACATAACAAAATACTCCAACAAGTATTGTATAAAGAGGAATGTTATTTAATTTTTTGAATGTATCTTCTTTGTTTTTGGTAATAACATAACCAGTTTTTGTAAAAGGATCAAGATATACTTTTTGCTCTTTTTTATCAAGGTAAATATTTATACCTTCTAATTCTGTTTTTTTGTTTTCTTTCATAATTTTCTAACTCCTAAACAATATTATAATTGTAAAAAATAACTATATTTGTAATTTTGTTGTCTAATTTATTTGTGAATTTGTAATTTTTGTGGATGGTATAGGAAATGCAAAATAAATTGTTAAAATGAACTTGTCGAAAGAAGGAGAATTTTTATGATATTTGATCGAAACGAAGAACAGTGGAAAGAAGCTGGAGCTTATTGGACTTCAAGAGAAATCCACCAACAACCAGAAACATGGTTAAAAACATTTAATCAAGTCAAAGCTGAAAAAGATGCTATTGCTGCATTAATTAACAAAGTAACAAGTCAAGATGATTATGACATCATTTTAACAGGTGCTGGAACAAGTGAATTTGTAGGTAACTCTACATTCCCATTCTTAAATTCATTAAATAATTTTAAAGTTAAATCATATGGTACAACAGATATCGTTGCATGCCCTGAAGATTATATTTCAAGAACAAAACCAACATTATTAATCTCATTTGGTAGATCTGGTAATTCTCCAGAATCAGTAGCTGCAGTTGAAGCTGCAAATGTAGTTTGTGAGAACATCCATCACTTATTTATCACATGTAACCATGAAGGTGCATTAAGCAAGTTTGCTGTAGGTAAAGACAATTGCTATGCAATTAATTTAACCCCAGAAACACACGATCAATCATTTGCTATGACATCGTCTTACTCAAATATGTATCTTGCAGTAGTTCTATGCTTCATGCTTGATAAATTAGATGAAGTAGAATCTATTGTTAAAGATATCGTAGCTAAGACAGCTAAATTCCATGAAACAAGCTTTGAAGTATGCAAGAAAATTGTTGATGAATTTGACTTTGAGAGAATTGTTTACCTTGGTTCAAACTGCTTAAAGGGTGTATCACAAGAATCTGCTTTAAAAATATGTGAATTAACAGCAGGAAAGATTATGACAACATTTGATACAACTATGGGATTCAGACATGGACCTAAATCAGTTGTATGTCCAGGTTCTTTAGAGGTTGTATATCTATCAGATGATCCATATACAAGAAAATACGATTTAGATATCGTAAAAGAAATGGCTCCAGAAAGAAATGGAAATAAGATTTTAGTTGTTTCAAGCCATGACGATGAAGAAGCTAGAAACTTAGCTGATTACTTCATTTCATTTGATAACGCTGCTAGTTACAACAATGTATTCTTAGGCTTAGAATATGTAAATGTTGCTCAAATCATTGCTATTTATAAATCAATGAAGACAGGTGTTCAACCAGATACACCATGTCCTAGTGGAACAGTAAATAGAGTTGTTAAAGGTGTTACAATCTATCCATATTCTAAATAATTATTAAAAGGGGAAAAATATAAAATGATAGGTTTAATCGTTACAGGACATGGTCATTTTGCGACTGGTTTAACTAGTTCAATTGATTTGATTGCAGGTCCTCAAGATAATTATGTAGCCGTTGATTTTGATGGCGAAGGAACTGAGAAGTTAGAAAATGATTTAAAAGCAGCTATTGAAAAATTATCTGGTTGCGAAGGTATTATCGTATTCTCAGATTTAGCTGGTGGTTCTCCTTTTAAAACTGCAGCTATTGTGACTGCTGGTAATCCAAATGTTAAAGTAATTGCTGGAACAAATCTACCAATGTTATGTGAGATTGCTATGGCAAGAACTATGATTGAAGATTTAGATATGTTAGTATCTTCTGCTCTAAATGTTGGTAAAGATGGTGTTCAATTATTTGAAATGCCTGAAATTGCTGATGAAGAACCAGAAGATGGTGATGGTATCTAGTTAATAATAATTAAGAATAATTAGAATGAGAAAAGAACTGGGCATTAGTGGGGGTGTCCAGTTTTCTTATACACTCGATATAGGTGATAACTAAATAGTGAAAGTTCATTGCGAGTATATGGTGGCATGATACAAAGCACTAACCAAAGGTAAGAAAATATCGCAATGTATTTGTTGAAGGAGGTGGGACGCTTTTTTTTAATCGCCGAACAGGTGATGACGAGCAAAGGTGGTGCAGAATGGTGAAAAAAGTGGGATACATAGAAAAGACACAGGATGGTAAGATAGTTATGTTTGACAAGTATGCTTGGCAAAAAGTATAATAATGACAAGAAAACTTGGAAAGGAGCAACTATTGTTCAATGAATAAAGAGAATATTTTGGAAAGTAGTCGAAGAGAGAACAAGAATAGGGATTTGGTAGAGTTGGAAGTAACCATGCGGGCAGGAAACATTGCCGGACAAGTCGGCGCAGCGGTCTGTGTTGTTCTCACTATTATCTTTCTTATCTTTACAAACACATACTTTCTAAGTCCGTGGGTTGTTTATTTTAGCATCCTTGCCACTAACACTCTTGTTAAATATGCAAGTCTAAAGAGAAAAAGAGACTTAATCATGACTATTTTCTATTTAGCGATGTGCCTCATGTTTCTTGTCTTTTTTATCCTGCAACTTGTGGAGGTTAAGAAATGAATAACGAGCTGAAATTGAAAAATAATCTCAGGGAAGCGCGTATAGAGAAAAAGCTATCACAAACACAACTGGCGGAACTGATTGGTGTATCAAGAAATACAATCAGTTCTATTGAAACGGGACAATTTAATCCCACTGCAAAGCTGGCATTGATTCTTTGCGTTGCACTGGACAAGAAATTTGAAGAACTGTTTTATTTTTAAGTGAAAAGCGAAAGGATAATATCGTCTTGTTAATTATTGACGTGTTTATCTCTATCGTTGGAATCGTGAACATGATGAGGAAAACCAGCATAATTCATTCCTACAATTGAAGAAATAACAATGTCTTTTATTGTTATTCTAGTGCTTGTCAAAAGCTTGGGCTTTATCGTGTACGCACAGTTCAAGTACAACAAACGAATATTCTAGATAATCCTGATTAGACTATGTGGTGTTTTAATGATATTGAAATTTATTTAAAGGGTATTAGTAATTATTTTTAGTAAAAAATTCGATAGCAACTATTGGGTATATTTGTTATCCGATAGACTTTGCATAAGATGTAGGAGTAATGCCATATTTTTCTTTAAATACTCTGGAAAAATAATGTATTGATGAAAAACCACAGATTCTAGCTATTTCAGAAATAGAGTAGGTAGAATCTTTTATCATCTGTTTTGCTTTAGCAAATTTCAAATCGGAAATATATTGCTTTGGTGTTGTATTTAAATTTTTTAAAAACAAAGTTTGAATAGTAGATCTTGAGATAGAGAAGTGATAGCAGATATCTTCTACATTTAATTGCGAATAGATATTCTCTTGAATATATAGAGCAATTTCACCAAGTAATTCATTATCATATTTTTGTTGCATCTTTGTCATGATAGGTTTACTTGCTTGAGCTTCATTTGCACTTGTTAATACAGAGACAATAAACATTTGCACAAGTGTATTTAGTAACATTGGCGTAAAATCGTTATACTCAGCACTTGCTTTGTTAAACTGGGTTAATAATTCAGTTTCTTTTTGAGTGGCTTTAAAGATTTTGTTTTTTAGTGTTTCAGCATCACGTTCTTTAATATCCATATCAAAAACAATTGTTAAATAAGAACATGTTGTAGTAGTTCTTTGAGTATGTTCTTGACCGGGAGCGTAAAAAATGATTTCTTGTGGATTTAATGTAAACTCTTTTCCTTCAATATCGGTAATTAAAGTACCATCATCGACATAAGTAATTTCCCAGAAATGCTGTACTTCTCCAGGAAAATAATAATTTGATCCACGTACAACGTAATAATCGCCAAGGATTTCTTTAACATGCAGTTTAGATTTTATTGGATGAATACATACACTTTTTGGAGCAATATATACTTGATTATCAATATCCTTTTTCGATACTTCAACAGTTGCATGATTTGAAACAGTCAAAAAAGTAAAATATAAGCCAGTATTAATTTTGCAAATTCGATGAATGACAAATATTTTAGGCTCTTCATTTAAATCTTTCGTAATAGCGATTGCGGCGATTCCGTCTCTTACGGTGAAATATATTTCTTCTTCACTTTTATAGAATTTATTTGTTTCTTTTTTGTCTATAGCCAAATAAAAACGTCCTTCTACATACTGATTCTTGAATGTAGTTTCATTGAATATTTCACCAAATTCCTGGAAATCAATTCCTGTAGTTTTATTAAATATTGACATACCTTAATTCTACAATAATTTTATTGTTTTTAGCGATATTTTATTAATGAAGTACCAATTATGTTAAGGAAAAGGTGAAAATGCTTTATTTTTTTACTAAAAATTAGTTGAAAATAGTGAATTATGGGTAATTATGTTAAAAATCACAACATGGTCGTTAAAAACGAAAAAGCAATGAAAACGATTTCAAATATAATTAAAAACGTAGGGAGATTAAAAGTTTCCTCGGGAAGGAAGAAGGTAAAAAAATATGCCAGATATTGTTTTGACAAGAATTGACAACCGTCTAATTCATGGACAGGTTGCAACTCAATGGACAAGTTCAGTAGGTGCAAACTTACTATTAGTAGCTAATGATGCTGTTGCTGGTGATGCAATGCGTCAAAGCTTAATGAAAATGGCTTGTCCTGCTCAAGCACAAACAAGATTTTTCACTATCGAAAAAACTTGTGCCATCATTAATAAGGCTTCTGCATCTCAACACATCGCAATTATTTGTGAAACTCCTGAAGATGTACTTGCTTTAGTTGAAGGTGGTGTTCCTATTAAATCTGTAAATATCGGTAACATGCATATGTCAGAAGGTAAACGTCAAGTTGCTACTTCTGTTGCAGTTGATGATACTGATGTTGCAGCATTCAAACGTCTTCAAGAATTAGGAGTTGAATTATATATTCAAAGAACTCCATCAATTGCAAAAGAAGATATTAACAAACTATTTAAATAATTTTTGAAAGGGAAAAAACATGGAAGTAATTCAAATAGTATTATTGGCTATTGCAACATTCGTTTTTGCAATCGACCAATTCTCACTTACAGAAGTTCTTTACCGTCCTATGGTTGCTTGTCCTATCATCGGCCTTATCTTAGGTGATGTTAAGACTGGTCTAGCTGTTGGTGGTACATATGAACTTATGATGATCGGTAATATGCCTGTTGGTGGCGCTCAGCCTCCTAACTCAGTAGTTGGTGCTATTGTTTCAATGATTTTCGCTACTAAAGCTGGAATGGATGTAAACACAGCATTAGGTACAGCTGTTATCTTCTCAGTATTCGGTCAATACATCGTAACACTTGTATTTACTGCAATGTCTGGTTTCATGGCTTCTGCTGATAAAGCAGCTGCTGAAGCTAATCCTGCTGGAATCACAAAAGTAAACGTTCTATCTTGCTGCTTACTTGGTGGTCTATTCGCAGTACTTTCTATCGTTGCTTATGTTGGTGGTGTATCATTAGCTGGACCATTACAACAATTATCAGAAAATGCCAGCTGGTTAATGGGTGGCTTCTCTGTAGCTGGTGGTATGATGAGATATGTCGGATTTGCTGTTCTATTAAAGATTATGTTAGCAAACGATATGTGGGGTATTTACTTTGCTGGTTTTGCATTTGCAGCATTATTCGGAAATATCGAAGCAACTGCTGGTGCAACTCTAGTACTTGTAGCATTCATCGGTATCGCTATCGCTATGTATGACTACAATACATCAATTAAAATAGGACAAGGAGGAGACTCTGATGGAATCTAATGTACTAACATATAAGGATACTACACCTGCTAAGCCACTTGATAAGGCTACATTAAATAAGATCGCTTGGAGATCTTGTATGCTACAAGCTTCATTCAACTATGAAAGAATGCAAGCTGGTGGTTGGGAATGGACAATTCTTCCTGGCCTAGAACAAATTCACACAAACAAGGAAGACCTAGCTACATCAATGGGTCACAACCTTGAATTCATTAATACTCACCCATTCCTAGTAACATTAGTTGCTGGTATCGTATTATCACTTGAACAAAGTAAAGCAGACATCAACACTATCCGTGGTGTAAGAGTTGCTTGTGCTGGTCCATTAGGTGGTATTGGTGATGCATTATTCTGGTTCACATTAGTTCCAATTACTGCTGGTATTACAGCTAACATGGCTATCGGCGGCAGTTGGTTAGGTCCAATTCTATACTTCGTTATTCTATTTGGTGTTCAAATGGCATTACGTATTTGGTTAATGAACTGGTCTTACAACTTAGGTACTTCTGCTGTTACAACATTAACAGCTCACGCTACTGAATTCACACATGCAGCTTCTGTATTAGGTGTATTCGTAGTAGGTGCATTAACATGTAACTATGGTGCTACATCTCTTGGTATGGTAATCCCTAACGGTGATGCTTCAATTGACATCCAAGGATTATTAAATGGTATTCTACCTGCTCTAGTTCCATTACTATTAACATTAATGTGCTATACATTAATTAAGAAAAAGGGATGGACAGCTACAAAATGTATCGGATTATTATTACTCTTAGGCATCGTTGGCTGTGTATTCGGAATTTGGGGCGGCACAGAGTACAAAGCTCTAGTACACGTTAATTGGCACGCTTAATTAAGTGTTTAAAAAACACTTTCTTTCCGAAAAACTACAGAGTGTGTGATTCTTCACACACTCTTTTCCTAAATTTGGAGATAACTATGAAATATACAATTATCGCTATAGTTGTAGTAATTGCAATCTGTGTTGCAGTTGCTGTAGCTGTTATAAAAAAGAAAATTTCTCAAGAAATTATTATCGCTATTGAATCAGGTGATAATAAAAAATTTAATAGTTTATTAGAAAAGAAAATTACAAAGTTTGTATTCCCTGCTGCGTATCTTGATTCTTTAAGACTTAATGAAGCAATGATTAGAAATGATGTTAATGAAATTGATAAATTATTAGAAAAACTGCAAAAAGTTAAATTGTCTGAAGCAGATAAAGAAAAAATATATACGCAAGCATATAATTATTACCTATCTGTTAAAAGCTATAAAAAATGTGGAATCTGGCATGATAAGATTCATGAATTAAAGAATGATAGAATTATCAATGAAATAGATAAATCTTATGATATCTATGTTGAAAAAGGCTATAAGTATTTAGATGAAATGCTGGATGAACTAGAATATATTGATCCACAAAATAGAGGCGTTAATGAATTTCTTATTTCTTTAATGTATAAGAATAAAAATGATAAAGAAAATGCTGCTAAATACGAGAAATTATCTAGAGAACATTTAAAACAATTTGATGAAATGAACAAGCAGAAGTGAGTGTTGCACATGATGTAATATTCGCTTTTTTTATAATTGCAAATGTTTATATCATCAAGAAAATACTATGAAATTTATTGACAATAATTATTTTGAGAAATTACTATCTTTGTAAGAATGGGGGAAGAGAAATGAAGAGACTATTAATGGTTTGGTTAAACATATTGTTTGTTTTAAGTGTTACTGGATATCAATCAATTAGTGCAACAGAAGCAACATCAAGTGAAATAATACAATATTTAAATAAAGATAATTTTAGAAATAGTTTATCTAAAACAGTAACAGATTTATATTTCGGCACTGAAATTGATTATGATTTAACAAAATGTACTGAAGAGCCTGTTGATTTAGGAAATGGTTATAAATTATATAACTACACAAATGGCTCTAGTGGAACGGTTGAAGCGTATGTGATTTGTGAAGATGGTAAAAAAATAATTTTTCCTGAAGATTCAACAGGTTTATTTTCAGATTATACAGCAATAAATCATATAACATTCAATAATATAGATACAAGTAATGTTGCTAGTATGATTGGCATGTTTAAAAATTGTGAAAATTTATCTTTACTTGACTTATCCAAGTTTGATACCTCTAAAGTTACTGACATGGTTAGTATGTTTAAAGATTGTGTAAATTTGACTTCAATCAATTTATCTAGCTTTAATACTGAAAATGTTACTGGTATGACGGGAATGTTTGATGAATGTTATCAATTAACATCACTGGATTTATCTAACTTTAACACTTCTAAAGTTACCAGTATGAGTTATATGTTTGATAGTTGTAAAAAATTGTCTAAGATTGATCTTTCTAGTTTTAATACTTCTGCAGTTACTGAAATGAATGCGTTATTTTATGGATGTAATAGTTTAGAAACAATATATGTGACAACATTATTTAAAGTACCTGACAATTCATTAGCAATGTTTTCTGAGTGCTCTAATTTGATTGGTGGACAAGGAACAACGTATGATTCTGGAAATACAGATAATAAATATGCTCATATAGATGGAGGAGAAGCTAATCCTGGTTATTTTACTGCAATAGGGCCTTATAAACCAACATTAAGTATCAGCGAAACATACACATATAATGGCAGACCACAAATAGTTACTGTTAATGGCTTTGAGAGGAATACAATGATGATTGAAAATGACGTAAAAATTGATGCTGGCACGCATATAATTAAAGTAACATCTAAAACTGGTAGATGGTTTGATGGTACAAATACTCCAGTAACTGTTGAATGGACTATTGATAAAGCTAATCCAATTTATTCTGTTCCATCTGATTTAAATGCTAATCAAGGTGACAAATTATCAGATATTAAATTACCTGAAGGATGGAGATGGAATGAACCTGATACTAAGTTAGATACTAGTGGTTCTAAATCATATACAGCTTCATATACGCCAACTGATACAAATAACTATAATGTACTAGAAAAATTAGAATTAACTATAAATATTAAAGCTGTTAATAAATCATCAGATAACAGCTCTATTAAACAAACAAATGGTTGGGATGATGGAGGACCATTTACAACTGATAAATGTGGAAATGTATTTGATAGATGGAACAACAAGATTTATGAAGCTAATGGATGTAACGTTGATGGATATAATCTAGTAAGAACATCTGTTGTTGAATAAAATATGAGGTGAAGATATGGAATACAAAAAGTTAAATGGTTATTACGTTGTAAGAATGGATCCAAAAGAAGAGATTATGGAAACATTAATGGGTATTTGTGAGAAAGAAAATATCACATGTGCAAAAGTAGAAGCTATCGGTGCTTTAAGTGAATTTACTGTAGGTGTATATAAAGTGAATGAAAAGAAGTATTACAGCAATCATTTTGAGATGGCTGCAGAAATCACTGCATTAATAGGCACAATTACAGAAATGAATGGTAAACCATATATTCATTTACATTTAACAGCTGCTGATGAAAAAGGTCATGCCTTTGGCGGACATTTAAATAAAGCAGTAATTAGTGCTACTTGCGAGATGGTAATTACACTAATGGATGGTCAAGTTGGAAGAAAACATGATGAAGAAATTGGCTTGAATTTCTTTGCATTCTAGACTTGTGAAATATAGCGAAAATCTCTATTTGACTAGGTATAATGCTTATGTTAAAGTTATAGTGCAAAAAAGGAGTTCTTTTCGTTATGGCTAAAGAGGATAAAGTAATACTAGCATGTAGTGTATGCTTATCAAGAAACTATACAACCAGTCACAAAAAAAATAGTGCTAAGCGATTAGAGCTTATGAAATATTGTCCGAAGTGTAATCAAAAGACATTACATAAGGAGACAAAGTAGGAGGTCTATCAACTATGGATAAGACATTTAGTTGGAGTGGTATTAAAAAAGAAGCGAAGCGTGTTAGATGGCCTAAGGCTAAAGATACATGGTCAAATACTGTTGAGACAGTTGTTTTTACAGCTTTCTTTGCATTATTCTTTGTAGGATGTGAATTTGTCGTCACATTAATTCTACATGCTTTAGGAATTGGAGCGTAAGTTATGGCAGAAAATAAACCTATTATCGATGATGCTCATGAAAAACTATGGTATGTAGTTAATACATACGCAGGTCATGAAAACAGAGTAAAAGAAAATCTTGAAAAGCGTGTTGAAAGCATGGGTATTCAAGATTCATTATTCAGAATTGTTGTTGCTGAAGAACCTGAAATTGAAATAAAGAACGGTAAGCAAATTGAAAAAATGCATAACATGTTCCCGGGATATGTATTCGTTGAAATGTGCATGACTGATGAAGCATGGTATGTTGTTCGTAATACACCAGGTGTAACAGGATTTATTGGATCTTCAGGTGGTGGTGCAAAACCATTCCCAGTTTCACCAGATGAAATGGAATCAATTCTACGTCGTATGGGACAAAGTGATAAGAAAGTATCTGTTGAATTTGAAGTTGGCGATACTGTAAGAATCTTAACTGGACCATTCAGTGGAATGGAAGGTAGAATCAGTTCTATGAACGATCAAGCTCAAGTAGCCAGCGTATTAACAATGCTATTTGGACGTGAAACACCAACTGATATCAATTACAACGATTTACAAAAGATTGAAGACTAATTAGAGGCTGAAAGGTCTCTTTTTTTAGCTATAAATGCATAATTTATGTAATTTTCTGAAATGGAGTTGCTATAATAAAAATAGTTAAAACCGTTATGAAAATAATATGGAGGTTATCATGACTACAATTCGTTTTGAAAAAGATTTGAGTGAATTCCAGAGTATTGTAATGTTGTATCGCGATGAAGAGAATAATGTATATATTGGAAACACTTCATTTTATGGTGGAAGTATTCCTGAAAGACAATGTTTAAATATTCTCTATAAAGATCCATTACCAAAAGATAGAGATGTAATGTCAGGTTGGAACTATCTTGATGATACATCTCCTAAGATTTATTTATCTTACTGCACTGACATGGAAACAGCAGTAGAAGATTTTATGTATGCGCATGGCTTAGAAAGAAACTGGCGGTCAATTGATTATACTTTAATAAATAATTTCACAGATATTACAAATGCCTTAATCGATTCACCTGTTAAAAAAGGTGAAGTAAAAGCATTTGCAATGATGAAATAAAAAAAGAAGCATTACCTTTACGGTAGTGCTTTATTCTTTATAGGGATTTGCTAAACCTTTTGTTTCGTATATATGTCCCATAATTTTCTCGAAGAATACTTTGCATAATGCAGCAACTGGAACAGCAAATAACATACCTAATAAACCAAATGCGGATTGACCGATAATTAATGCAATGACAACTAGCATTGGATGAACATCAACGTTATTTCCTAATAATTTAGGATTGATGATATTACCATCTATTGTTTGTACAATAAATAGAGCGATATAAGCGATAACCATCTTTTTAATATCACCAGATACGAGTGTCACAACAATAGTAGAACCATAGGCGATAAATGGACCTACATAAGGAATTAAGTTACCAAAGCCAGCTAGTGCACCAATAATAACAGCATATTTAACACCAACAATAGATAAAGTAACGCTGATAACAACAAACATGAATAATGCATCTAAAAGTTGTCCACGTATATAGCCTGAAAATACACGATCTGATTCTTGAATGATAAAAGCCCAGTGTTTTTTTATTTTTTCTGAGAAAACAATATTTGCAAATTTACTCCAATAGGATTTAATTCGTTCTCCATCAGTAAGAAAGTAAATAGAGAAGATAATTGTGAATAAGAAATTAGTAATAAATGAAGATAAGTTCTGAGCACTGGTAACTAAGTTATTACCAATACTCGCAACTCCTGTTGCTAACAGGTTACCAATTTTATTTACATATTCCTGTAGTGCTTCAGAATTAATTTGTAGTGTTTCTAAACTCTCTAATAATGCATTATAGAAAGACTGTAAAGATTGAGAAACATAATTTACTAACTGGAATAAAGAATCAATGCTGGCAACTTTAAATTCATTCGAGAAAGATGATATTAATAAACTTAGACCAATTCCGAAAAGGATGATGATAATAATAAATGTTAAGGATACTGCTAAAGTTCTTGGTTTTTTCTTTCGATTTTTAAAGAAGGAAATATCTAATAATTTCTTTTCAATTTTATCAACTGCAGGTTTAAGTAGATATGCCAGCATAAATCCCCAGAATACTGGTGTTAATACTGTTAATATCCAGTTTAGCCATCCACCAATAGCAGCTAATACATTTCCTAAGTTTAAGGACAAGCGATATAGTATAAATATTGCGGCGGTTGTACCGATTACATATAACGCTATTTTTGTATATTTAGGATCGAGTTTATTTTTAATATTCATTTAAAATGTCCTCCTTATACTAAATATTATAATGATATGTTTTGTTTTTAGATAATATAAGCAAAAATAACAATACATTCCTAAAAAATGTGTAAGTGAACAAAAAATAGTAATGATTGTGAACTGCCCACCACCTGAAGGAAGTGGGCTTTGTAGAGCCATATGTCTCTTTTTAAGAAGTTTGATATTTAAGTTTCAACCTGTTTGCTCAGGCAATCCTTATTCTTACAGGCGTATCCACTTCGCCTCTAGTGTATAGTCCTTCTAAGGACACAACATTACTTTTACGTAGTATATTTAATGCTCCATTTACATCAGCATTTAAACATTTACCATTCTTGCATTGATACATTCCTCTATGTATTCTAATACCGCTGAATGAGTAAGTTTCAATATTATCATCATTGTACACTGGAAGTTCATCTCTATCCCAGAATGAAGATTTTGATGTATAGCTTTCTTCCTGTTTAACAAAGACAATACCATTCAATTCACATAGATACTCTAATTTAGAATGCAGTTGACCATATGGGATATTCACAAAGGTTTGATTATTAACTTTTCCAATATTTGAACTATGCTGGAATGTTTCATTATAGCCAGCCACAAGAGTTCCTATATCATTAGAAATACAATAGTCTATGATTTTACGAGCTGTTTTATTCATATAATCATTCACTTTATTATTTCTGTCTCTGGTATTGGCTTTTTGTCTGTTTGTCGGTTTGTATCCTAAATGTTGCTTGTCTTTAATGGATTGTAAATAAGCATTACGTTTGTTATACCATTGATTGATGGCTTTAAGTCTTCTTCCATCTATGATGAACGACTTGCCTTCACTTGATACAGCAGTTACGAGATTATTTATACCTAAATCTAAAGCCAGTGTATTGTTTTGATTTAGATTTCTTTGAATATTTTCAGCTTCATAGATGTACTGAATTTCAAAGAACCTGGCATTTGCCTTTGGTATTATACGTATTTCTTTAACTTTTTTATCAAGCAGAATAGGTGGTATTGTAATTTCAACACTCTTATGTGTCTTCTTGTAAGTATTTGAAAATGGAAGCAGCAACTTGTTTCTATTAAGTCTTACAAAGCCAATGATAAGTGTAGTATATCCATCTTTCGAAAGATATCGAGGTAATTTACAATCTTTGAAAGTATATTTTCCTTTTTGAGCAAGTTTCAGAAGTCCAAAAAATGATTTAAAACTTCCATCTACTTCTTTAAGTATCTGTTGAGCCATATTTGAATTAAGCAATTTATAGTTTTCAGATGACTTTAGAAGAGCATAGTTTTTTTCATAACTAAGATATTTACCTTCATCAAAATAGTATTGTCTTACATTGTAGATTGCTTGATTAGTCAAGTTTTTAGCAATATGGCAAAGTTCTCTGATTGATTTATAGTCTTCTTTTGAGAGATGTTTTACCTGTTGTTTTACTGTAAGATACATAAGCTTCTCCTTTCTATAGAACCAGAATTATCCTATGTATATATTATAAAATTATTCATTAAAGCTTGCCATTTACAGTAGAACTTTAGTTTATTAAAATGCATTCATCTCACCACTCGAGAGTAGTGGGTTTTCTGCTGGATGTTTATAAAAAGACAGGTACATAGATCTAAGAAAATGTAAAAATATTTTCGCCATAAAACTATTTATGTTAAAAATGTCTTATCATAAAGGTATAAATATCAGGTGAAATTATGTTTAGTGAAAAAGAATTATTTTATAAAGATGCATATCTAAAAGAGTGTGATACAAAAGTAGTATCCTGTGTAAAAGATAAAGATGTATATAAAGTAATATTAGAAGAAACAATCTTTTATCCAGAGGGTGGTGGACAGTCATCAGATTTAGGAATGATTAATGATGCAAAAGTTACTAATGTAAAACGAGAAAATGATGAAATTGTGCATTATGTGGATAAACCATTAAATATTAATGAAAATGTCCATCTAAAAATTGACTGGAATAGAAGATTTGATCATATGCAAAATCATACGGGAGAACATATTCTTTCGGGAACAATTCATAAATTATATGGATATGAAAATGTTGGTTTTCATATGGATGAAGAGAAAATACAGGCAGATTATGATGGTGTATTAAAAGAAGAAGATATTGAAAAAATTGAATTTTTAATCAATGATGCAATACATCAAAATATACCAGTTGTGGAAAGTTATCCTGATAATCAAGAATTAGAAAAACTTGAATTTCGTTCTAAGAAAGAGTTGTCTGGAAAAGTTAGAATTATATCTATAGATAATGTAGATGTATGTGCATGTTGTGGTACACATGTAAAAACTACTGCAGAAGTGAATTTAATTAAAATTCTCAGCTTTGAAAAACATAAAACTGGAACACGTATTGAAATGAAATGTGGTAATCGTGCTTTAAAAGATTACTGTATGATTCAGAAACAAAATACAGCTTTATATCAAATGTTTTCTGTTCAAAGTGATGGGGTATATAAAGCTGTTGAAAAACAAAATGAACAATTATTAACTCTTCAAAAACAATTTATTAATTTATCTAATCAATATTTGAAAGAAAGAGCTTTAAATAAACAAGAAAATGATTATCTATATGACATACTTGAATATCCTTTTACGATGCAAAGTATAAGAGAATATGCTAATGCATTAAGTGAAAAAGCAAGTATTGTATGTGTTGTTGCAAAAAAAGATGAAGATAGTTATTTATATTTATTAACAAGTAAAAATGAAAATGTAACGGAAGTAAGTAAGAAAATAAATCAACTTTTGAATGGTAAAGGTGGCGGAAAAAATAGCTACGCGCAAGGTTCAATCAATACTGAAATTAAAGATTTATCAAAAATAATTGAAGATATATTAAAGGAAAGGAAGTAGGTAAAAAATATGGTAATTGATTATTATGCATTAGCTTCATACTTTATTATTTATTCCTTTGTTGGTTGGCTTGTGGAAGTAATATTCCAGGCGGTGACGAAAGGAAAAATCGTTAATAGAGGTTTCTTGAACGGCCCAGTATGTCCTATTTATGGATTTGGTATGGTAGCGGTATTACTATTCTTTAATCATATTAATGTGGGAAATTTACAAGAAGCCAGTGGTTTATTTCTTTTTGTGATAGGTGCTGTATTTTCTACAGTAATTGAATTATTTGGTGGTTGGGTTTTAGATAAGTTATTCCATACAAAATGGTGGGATTACAGTAAAGAAAAGTTCAATTTACATGGTTATATCTGTTTAAGGTTTTCAATTATTTGGGGTATAGGTGTTGTATTTATCATGCATGTTATTCATCCTCTTGTAGAAAAGTTTTCAGTGCATTTGATTCCTGAAAAAATAGGCTGGTGGATTATTGCGGCGTTATTTGTTGTATATTTTATTGATTTGATTGTAACGGTATCAACAATTCTTGGCTTGAATAAACAAATCAAACAACTTGAAGATGCTAAAGCTTCATTAAGAATTGTAAGTGATGCGATTAGTACAAGAGTAGGTGAAGAGGCCCTTAAGACAAGTCAGAAGATAGGTGAGTCACAAGTTCAGGGAGAATTAGTTAAAGAAAAAGTGAAGGATGATTTGCTGGTTAAAAAAGCACAATATGAAAAAACAATTCGTGAGACAAGAAAGAATATTGCGATTAGAAAAAAATCAGTTATACGTATAATGAAAGCTTTCCCGGAATTAGATATGCATGAATATCAAAGTGGCAAGGAAGAATTATTAAAACTATTAGATGAAATGAAAGAAAATAAAAAATGAAAAAAATAGTTATTGGTATACTTGCACACGTCGATGCTGGGAAAACAACATGCATCGAAGCAATGCTTTATACAGCGGGTAAAATAAAAAAACTAGGGCGCGTAGATCATCGTGATGCCTTTCTTGACTATGATGAGGAAGAAAGAAATCATGGTATCACTATCTACGCGAAGGAAGCGAATCTTCATATAAATGATACGGATATCTATGTGATTGATACACCGGGACATGTTGATTTTTCCAGTGAAATGGAAAGAAGTTTGCAGGCTTTAGATTTAGCAGTGATATTAATTAACGGTCAAGATGGTGTACAGAGTCACTCAGAAACTATCTGGAAATGTTTAGAACATTATCATATTCCATCAATTGTTTTTGTGAATAAGATGGATATTTCGTATCTAACAAAAGAAGAATTGATGAGTGATCTGAACAAGCACTTTTCTGAACATTGTGTTAATTTTCAAGATGAAGATTCAGATGAAAAAATTGCCATGTGTTCAGATGCTTTGTTGAATGAATATATTGATACAAGCAGCATCTCTTTAGAACATATTCAAGAAGCGGTATTTGAAAGAAAAGTATTTCCATGTATTTTTGGTTCTGCATTAAAAGTAGAAGGAATTAAAGAGCTTTTAGATACGATTTGTTTCAGTTCTATTGATAAAGAATATGGAAAAGAATTTGGTGCAATTGTATATAAAGTGGATGAAGATAAAGATGGCACCAAGTTAACACATATTAAATTGACAGGTGGATCGTTAAAAGTAAAAACAAAAATAGGTGAAGAAAAAGTAGATCAGATTAGAATTTATAACGGTTTAACATATGAGTTAAAAGATGAAGTATTTGCAGGAGATATCTGTGCATTAAAGGGGTTATCTTCTTTTGAAGCAGGACAGGGACTTGGTAATGAGAAAGATCATGAAAAACCATTACTAAATCCAGTTATGGATTATGAACTTGTATATCCGAAAGAAGCTAATGTTCTAGAGTTATCTGAAACTTGTAAAAAGTTAGCAAATGAAGACCCACAACTGCAATTATCAATTAATCCTCTAACAAAAAAGATACATATACGTATTATGGGTGAAATGCAGATGGAGATTCTGCAGAAAAGAATATATCAGGCGTGTGCGATACATGTAACTTTTACCGAAGGAAGAATTGTCTATAAAGAAACAATCAGAAATAGTGTGATAGGTCGAGGCCACTTTGAACCACTTCGTCATTATGCTGAAGTACATGTTCGTCTAGATCCTTTACCACATGGTAGTGGCATAGTAATTAGTAATGAATGTACAAGAGATTCATTATCTCCAGCATGGCAAAGAATGATTTTATCCGCATTATCATCATTTAGACATCGTGGTGTATTGACGGGCTCTTTATTAACAGATGTAAAAATTACACTTCTTGCAGGTAGAGGAAATATTAAACATACAGAAAGTGGTGACTTTAGAGAAGCGAGTATTCGTGCTGTAAGACAAGGCTTAATGAAAGCAGAAAGCGTTCTTCTTGAACCATACTATTTCTTTACACTCGTTGTACCTAGAGATAAGTTGTCCTTTGCTCTATTTGATTTAGAAAAAAGAGAATGTACAACAGAATTCAATGATGAAGGTTTGGAAACAATTACAATTACGGGAAAAGGTCCTGTCAGGTTACTGCTCAATTATCAAAATGATGTTGTAGCATATACAAAAGGTAGAGGAAGATACAGTTATCAAAAAACAGAATATTTTCCGAGTGAGGATAGTGAAAAGCTGGCTGAAGAATCTCGTTACAATCCCGACAGTGATTTAAGAAATCCTTCAGGATCAGTCTTCTGCAGTCATGGTTCAGGGTACTTTGTGCCATGGTTTGAAGCCGATGATTTAATGCATATTGAAATTAGAGAAAAATCTGATTCAGTTCTACAACAAAATGAAAAAGTAAAAATCGAAGAAAAAGATTTAAAACATATTTTAGAATCTGCTGGTGGAAATAATAAAAATACTAACAAGCAGGTAGTAAAAAAGAAAGAAGATAATAAAGAAGAACAACGAAAGACAGAACCATTAAAACCACAATGTTATATCATTGATGGTTATAACATGATCTTTTCGTGGGATGAGTTAAATGAGATAAGTAAAACAGATATTACAACAGCTAGAGAAATGCTTATTGATATAATTTACAACTATCAGGCTTATATTAAATCAAGAGTAATACTTGTCTTTGATGGCTATAAAGTAAAAGATAATCCAGGAAGTACCTTTAAGAAAGGTAGAGATATGACAGTTGTTTATACAAAATATGGACAATCTGCAGACAGTTATATTGAAAAAGCTTCAAGTGATCTAAGAAAAGATTATACGATTGTTGTAGCGACAAGTGATAACTTAATTCAAAATGCAGCATTAGCGCATGGTGCGTTGAGACTTTCCGCAAGAGAATTAGAAAGTAGAATAAAGTTGACTAAATTAGTAGCGAAAGGATAAGGCTATGGAAATCAAAGAATATGAAGCTATTAGAACGCAAGAAGATTCAATCAAGTTAAATGATTCAGATGTAAAGTATACTTTTGCTTTTGAAAAAGGAACTTTTGAAGATGGTACAGAAATTACGGCTTTCTCGTATGTTGCAGGTGGAGAAAATAGGCCGGTTTTATTTCTAACAAATGGTGGCCCAGGTTCTGGTGTAGTTTGGTTACATATTGGGTTTTGTGCACCTAAAAGAATACATATGGATGATGATTTACATCCACAGATGTGTCCTCCATTTTATTTAGAGGATAATCCTAATACTTTAATTGATGTGACAGATTTAGTATTTATTGATCCACCAGGAGCAGGATATTCTTCAATAAATGAAGAATGCAAAAAAGATTACGCTTCTGTAGATGGTGATGCTTGTGCTGTGGCTAGATTTATAGAAAGATGGCGTATAGAACATAATGCTACAAATAGACCAACTTATTTTATGGGTGAAAGCTATGGTACGGTAAGAGGACCTGCTTTATTAGATGCTTTAATGGGTGGCAGCTTAGCTTCAACAGGAAGACTTGTTGGTATTTCTCTAGATGGAATTATTCTTTTAGGCTCAGTAGTCAGTAAGACACCATTTGATAAGTGGCAAGATCAGCCAGTAGAACAAAGTGTATTAAATCTTGAATGTTGTGCTGCAGCTTATGCATTCCATTCAGGCAAAGATGTAAAGAAATATGCTAAAGAAGCGTTAGACTTCGCACCGGATTATCATCGTGCTTTATTTATTGGTAATAATCTTCAGGAAGAAGAAAAAGAAGCGATTGCAACAAAACTGCATCATCTAATTGGTATTGATAAAAATAAATTATTAAATCATCATCTTCTCTATACAATGCATGAATTTTTAAATGAAGTTATTCCAGGTAAATCAATTGGCTACTATGATGGTAGATATTTAATGGATGGACCAGGAAAAGCACAAGATACACCATATCCTGGCTGTATTGATGTTCTTGCAGAAGATCCAGCAATGGGGCAATATTCCACAATGTTTATACAGGGAATGGAACTATTAAGAGATAGATATGATTTGCCTAAAAAGCCATATCCTCTAATTAACTGTGTTATCAATAAAGAGTGGAATAGGCATGGTGCTCATACAACTTTAGCAAGTCTTGAAAATGCACAAAGAAGAAACAGAGAGATGCGTATTTTATTTGTGAATGGCTTGTTAGATATGTGTACAGTACCAGGTGGTGTTCATTATGTAGTTAGTCAATCCGATTTAGATTTAAATCGCGTGGATATTAAAGAATACTGCAGTGGACATATGGCATATTTTGGTGAAGAAAATGCCAGTGAAATGTCAAAAGATATACGCAAATTTATTGGAAAATAAATGAAAATACTTTATTAGATAATGAAGCCTTTATCAAACTATATATTTAATTTATGACTGATAAACTTAATTAAAAACAGAATTTTATTAGTTATAACTGATAAAAAATATTTTTTCTAATAATTATCAGTTGTAAATGAGATATAACGAAGCTAGTTATAGGAAGAATGTGGACATAATCATGATAAAACGTGAAATGTATATGAGTCGTATTCGTGATAATTATCCAAAGTATGTTGTTTCTCTTGATGAACTCGATATGAGTCAAAATGGCATAAAACATCGAAATATCTGTGACTTTCTATTAGCAGATGAATGGAATTAAAAAAGCCCAGTGTTACATCTGATGGTGTTTACTGGGCCATTTTTATTTTGCTTGTTTTAGGTATTCGATATATTCATCAAATGTTAAAGATGGTTTATAGTTAGCTTTAATATTTTCAACGAGTTTAGGACTAGTTAATAAATCATATACTGTTCCTATAACAACTTTAGCAGGATTAATGTAGCCTAGTGTTGTATCAGCAATTCTAAAATTGGAACCATGTATTCTTCCAGATATACCGCTGTAACCAAATTGTATTGTTGGTTTAAAGCAGGCAATATCACCAATATCACCACTTGCAATAGATACTTCATCTCTACCGATATATTTATCTTCTGTTAGTAATAGCATATTTTGATGAGCTATTTCACTTAAGTTTCTATCCTGTACAAATGGTAAATAACCATTTGTATTGATAATTTCACAAGTTCCCCCAAGGGCAGCAGCAGTATGTTTTGCGGCTTCTTCAATTTCATGGTTAATTTTAGTAATCTTTTCCCAGTTTGCACATCTTAAATATGCTTCATATGTGACCAGGGAAGGAATAGAATTGATGGTTTGACCACCATTTGTAACAATACCATGGAATCTGACTTTATCATCTTCCTCATATGTTTCTCTTAACATTCCCATAGCACTTTGGAATAATGCAAACATATTTAAAGCATTCTTGCCTAAATGTGGTAAAGCACCAGCATGTGATTCTACACCAATAAAGTTGAATTTTTTGTATATAAATCCAGCCAGAGTAGAGTTAATGTTAAATTTGTCTTTTCCTTCTCCCATAGCATGGCAGTGGATAATTACATCATAGTCATCAAATATATGCGCAGCGAGCATGTTTTGTTTGCCACTGAGATAATTGATTTTACCTTCTTTGATTAGTTTTCGACGATAATCTAAATCTACAAATTCTTCTCCAGGAGTAAAAAACAGTGTGATTGTACCAGAAAGTGATTCCGTTATTTTAGATTTAAACAAATTGATTAAAGCGTCAGCCATGATTGTACATTGCATAGAATGACCACATGCATGAGCACATTTATCAGGATTATTCGCTTCAGGATGTTCTGGTACGATAATCGCATCAAGTTCAGCGATTAAGCCGATTTTAGGAAATCCTGATCCAATAGATACTTGAAAGCCTGTTTCAAAATATTCAGCTTCTACATCAATGCCATATTCTTTGAATTTTTCGACTAATAACTTTTTTGCAGGAAATTCTTTAAAGCCCAGTTCAGGGCAGTGGTACAATTTATCTCCTAATGATAGAAATTCATCTTTACTTTCATCAATGAGTGTAAACAGTTCTTCTTTTGTTATCATATGTTTCACCTCGTTATATATAGAATATACATATTGATAATTTTTTTCAAAAGAATCATAATAAAAAAAGAAATGGAGAATAAATTATGAAGGTGCTATTAGTAAATGGCAGTCCTCATCAAAATGGTTGTACATTTACAGCATTAGATGAGTGTGCAAAGAAGTTAAATGAATTAGGTGTTGAAACTGAAATATATTGGCTTGGTACTAAAGCAGTACAGGGTTGTATTGCTTGTGGTAAATGTAAGAAAACAGGCAAGTGCATATTTGATGATTGTGTAAATGAAATAAGTAACAGACTGGATGAATTTGATGGCTTTATCTTTGGTGGACCAGTATATTATGGTGGGCCATGTGGACAACTTACTGCTTTCATGGATCGATTATTTTATACAAGTGCACCTAGATTAAGCTCTAAACCGGCAAGTTCTGTTGTTTCATGCAGAAGAGGTGGTGCTACATCTGCTTATGAAAGACTGAATAAATATTTTGAAATGAGTAATATGCCAGTTGTAACATCCCAATACTGGAATCAGATACATGGAAACACTCGTGAAGAAGCACTTCTTGACGCAGAAGGATTACAAACAATGCGTACGCTTGCGGTTAATATGTCATGGCTTTTAAAGTGTATTGAAATAGGTAAGCTTAATGGCGTAGAAATGCCTGTATATGAAGAAAAAATAAGAACAAATTTTATTCGCTAAGAGAGAATTAGAGTGGAAAGATAACTAAATCTAACCACTTTTTCTTTTTGTATCATGTATAATTACATTTATGCAAAAAAGGGGATATATTGTAGATTATATTTTTAGAGTACTAATTATTATTGTACTTGTTTTGGGATTCTTCCCTTTTTCTAATGAAATACATTTCTATCCAAAAGGAAGTGGAGAGATTATTTCTTTATCATGCAAAACAGATAATGGTGCAGTCACAAATAAAGACAGTCTTAAAGTAGATCGTTCAATACATAAAGATTCTGGATTGACATTAGTAACGACTGATGATTATTACGCTAATTTTACTTATGCTGGTATTCCTACAGGTACATTAACAGGCAATGCCCAGGATGGTGAATATTTATCACGTATTACATTAGATGCTTTTGAAAGTGGTGAAGAAAAGAAGTTCCCTAAAAATACATATTTTAAAGATAATTTAACACTTACAGAATTTATAAATGAATATAAAGACAAAGATTATGCTTTCTTCTTTGTGGTAAAAGGCGATTCCACAATAGGTTTTTCTACAGAGATGAGAGATTCTTTACTCGGTTTAAATATTCAAAAAACCCCACTTAGTCTTAAATCAGGAGACAGTTATATTGCCTATTCTTATAAAAATGAAAGTTACGTAGAAGCGGATAGAAATTCCCTTGTAAATACATTTAATATTGGGAATCATATCATTTCACTTACATCATGTGGATATTATCATGGAAATTATGCAAGTGTTTTAGTTGATGGTGTAGAATGCGCAGATCAAGGGAATGGCTTAAATATAGTTGTTTATGATCTTGAAGAAGATAAAGTAATTGATAGTGTTTCCTATAATACAAATACAAATAATCCAATAATGGAAAGAGCAGATGATGTCTTTTATACAGAATATACAGTTACTTTTACTGATGATTTATTTGTACAGTTAGAAGCGTATAATGCAGTCACTAAAATATTTATTCATATATCTGCAATTGTTGTTTCAATTATTTTATATATTCTTTTAAGGAATATTCGTAAGATAAGAAAGATTTATGAAACAGGCAAGATGCCTCAAAAGAAATGGTATATACATCAAAATATCAGCTTATATCTTATCTGGATTTTGTTTGCAATATTAATTGTGGCAGAAGAGTATGTATTATCAAGCTTTTCAGGTATTACCATAGATCAGCTTGTATTCCATTTAAATACAAATCTTGAAGGATCTAACTGGTCAACGTTTTTACCTACACTTATTCAAGCAGGGATTTATATTTTAATTGCTGTAATCGGATGTACGATTGTTGCATTTATAAAAAAATACTTTATAAAAAAAGCAAACCGGTATCGTAAATTCAACCTGAAAGCAAGAGAAATTATTAAAGAATACAGTTTGCATTTTGTTGCAACGATATGTGGTTTTATTGCGATATGTATAGTTTTAGTAAGTTTAGCAGATAACTATTACTTAATCGATTATTTAGCCGCAAGAAGAATTGATACAGAGATTTATGATAAATACTATGTTAGTACAGCAAATGTAGAATTAACTTTTCCAGAAAAGAAAAAGAATCTTGTATATATTTATATGGAATCTATGGAAATGTCCTTGGCAGATGAAAGCCATGGTGGTGGCAAGAGTGTAAATGTTATTCCTGAATTAACAGATATTGCATTAGAAAACGATTGTTTTAATGGCGATACAAATATATTGAATGGAGCAAGATCTTTATATAACAGTACCTGGACAATTGCTGGGCTTGTTGCACAAACTAGTGGCTTACCACTTGGTATAAATCATGTGCTAACTAATAATATAAATTCTATTTCTTCTTTTATGCCAGGTGCAACTACTCTTGGAGACATCTTAGAAAAAGAAGGTTATCATAATGTCTTTATGTTAGGCAGTGATGCGAAATTTGGTAATCGTGATGTCTACTTTAAGGAACATGGTAACTATGATATAGATGATTATTACTGGGCTAGAAATAACAATAAATTACCTAATCGAAGTTATTATGTCTGGTGGGGATATGAAGATGACAAGTTATTTACATATGCCAAAGAAGAGCTAACTTCTTTGGCGGAAAGTGATGAACCATTTGCTTTATCTTTATTAACAGCTGATACCCATTTTGTGGATGGTTACTTATGTGATGATTGTCCAGATACATTTACTTCTCAATATTCAAATGTGCTTGCATGCAGCTCTAAAAAAGTAAGTGAGTTAGTAGAATGGATTGAGGCTCAACCATGGGGTGAAGATACTGTTATTGTATTAAATGGTGATCATCTATGTATGGACAGCAAGTATTATGAAGATATGCCTGATGATTATGAACGTAAGACATATACGGCAATTATCAATTCAAGTAAAAAAGAGCCTGATACAACAAGGCTCTATAGTACGATGGATTTATTTCCTACGACTTTATCCGCAATGGGTGTAACCATTAAGGGGGATCGTTTAGGTCTAGGTACAGATTTATATTCTGATACACCTACATTATTAGAAGAATTAGGGGAAAATTATTTAAACTATGAGTTATCTCTGAATTCTACTTTCTATGATAAAAATATATTAGAATACTAATTTAGAAAAAGGAATAAAAGGAGTAGCATCTACTTTGTGGGATGCTATTTCTTTTTCCATCCAAACCATGTCATAGTAACGATTGAATTTATAGCCGCATTTTTTAAATGCACCAATTAAGCGATAACCAAGATGCTTATGGAATTGGACGCTGTTTTTGGTTAGATATTCATCATCTATGTCATTATAGGCAATGCAGGCATACATGTTTTGGATATTCTGTTTTAAAGAGATTTCTTCAAGTTTATTGTATAAAGCTTTACCTATACCACTTTTTAAAAGGCCGTGTTTTACATAAATACTTGTTTCAACAGAATATTGATAAGCAGCTCTTTCTTTTAGTGGACTTGTATAAGCATATCCAACTATTTCATTATTATCTTGAACAACAATCCAGGGATAATTTTCTAAAGTATGCTTAATTCTATTTTTGAATTCTAGCAGTGTTGGCACATTATATTCAAAGGTGATTTCAGTATTAGTTACATAATAAGCATATATATCTAATAATTCTTTTGCGTCTTCTTCTTTTGCATAACGAATAATCATATAGTCTTCCTTAAAATGTAAGAGGGCTTTACGCCCTCTAGTTATATTAGAAATCAATTTTTAATGCTTTATCAATAAAGACATGCATTTCAGCAATAGTCTTCCAGAATACTTCTCCCTGACCTCTATCATGAGAACCAAGTTTTAATACTCTTAACAAGATTGGGTTATCACTTGTGTTATTTTCCTGCATTGTGGCCGCAAAGCTCTTTCCGTGGTATGGAGGAACGTTGTTGTCACATTCACCAGTCTGGATATATACAGGTGGATAATTTGTCTTTTTGACATTATGTACTGGAGAATAACTTAAGAAATATTCAAACCATTCTTTGCTAGCTCTAGGATCACCATATTCTGTGATATACATTGCACCACGGTCATCTTCAACAAAGTGAATCATATCTGTATGTGGTACAGAATCAATGACACATCCCCATAAATCAGGACGCATAGTAACCAGTGTACTCATTAACAAGCCACCATTAGAACAGCCTGTAATAACAAGATGCTCTGGACTGGTCCAGTTTTCTTTGATGACTTTTTCGACGATGGCAATAAAGTCAGCGTAGCAGTTTTTCTTGTTCATAAGCATGCCGCCTTCATGCCACTTAGGACCGTATTCACTACCACCTCTTAACAGTGTATGAACATAGATACCACCATTTTCTACCCAGTGACGGATATTAGTCTGGGATACTCTTTCTACTGATTGAGGAGGCATAGCGCTGTTATATCCACCATATCCATACATCATTGTTGGATTTGTACCATCACATTTTGTATCTTTCAGATGAACAAAGTAATAAGGAATATCAGTGCCATCATTACTTGTTGCCCATTTTAAATCAACAACTAGATTAGGATTTACTTCTTGTCCTTTTGTTAAAGGAGAAAGTGAATTTCCATCAAATTTTAATAATTGCGGTCTATTTGTGAAGGAATCAATTGAAAATATCTTGAAGTCTTTACCTTCGCCACTTAAAGATAAGTTAGCAACCGCGTCAGGCAAGTCGATAAATTGATCATCATCTACACAATATAAGTATGAGCAGGCATCTTTTGTTTCTAATACATATAGCTTGTCATTATATGAGAAACCACTTTCTAAGAAGTAGTCTGTTTCTTCTTTTACTTGCTTTGCACTGGTAAAATCTTTACCATTTTCTACACTTAACAAGATTCCATGAACTGTATCGACATGCGTGATGAAGTAATGTTTATCAGCTAGTGTATCTAGATAAGATATTTCTAAGGCATTATCCGCATTGATTGGGGTGATTGCACCAGTTTCTTCGTTGTAGGAATAGTAATAATCATTTGAATAATCTTTACAGAAAGTAAAAATCAGAGTTTTATTATCACTTGCTGCAGTAACGTGACCAAATATTGAGTATTTAGGATAAGTGAAAATAGTTTCTATACTGTCTGTATCAGCGTTATAGCGAAGAATACTTGTGATAGAATCATTTTCCTTTACTTCAGTGCAGGCAGCGTATAAATATCTTTTTGTTTTAGACCATGTACCACTGAATGTTAATGGTAATGTTGCTAAGATTTTACCGGTTTTAACATCATATGCTAAATAGTCTGGGCGAGGTGCAGCATCGACCTGGGCCATGATACCTAACAAGTTTTCATCAACTGGGCAGGCACTTGCAGAAAACGGTGTGTACTTTGGAAGATCATAACGTTTGAATAATGTTTCTGTTTTATTGAAACTTGCATCTAAAGAAACGATAGAGTAGTTACCTTCTTTTTCTTCAGTAGCGATATAACCATCTTTCCAAGGGCTAATACTGTTAGGTAAAGAATCAAAGTGTTCATTTTTTAAATCAGCAATTTTTTGACTAACTTCGTTTTGATTGAACCACGCATCCGTAAATTCATTTTCTCTTCTTGTAAAATCCAGTACTTCAGGATCATTTGTGTTTCTTAGCCATGTATAAGGACATGGCAGTTTATAACCAAAATGATCTTCAACTAAATCGCTTTTTCTACATACAGGATATTCATATTTAGGCATGCTTGTACTCTACCTTTCCGTTAATTAGTACTGTTTCAAGATTTGCATCTACATATTTTGTAGGAAGTGCACTGTAAATCTGGATATCAGCATCTTTTCCTTTTTCAATTGAACCTACACGGTCTTCACAAAGAATAATTTTTGCAGGATTAGAAGTAATTAAACCTAATGCTTTAACAGGATCCATACCTCTTCTTACTGCTTCACCAGCTTGATATACAAGTAAGTTATTAGGTGTTACAGGACCATCAGTCATTACACATACATTTACATTTCTATCATCTAACCCTTTTAGACATTCAAAGTCAATCTTTCCACCTTCACCAGCAAATAAGCCAGAACAGATAGGACCAAAGATTACACCATGAACATGTGAATCGCTTAATACATCATAGTAGTCACTTGCACCCTGAGCGTGGTCAATAGTTACAAGAATATCGAATTCTTTAGCTATTTCTACAACTGTAACCATATCATGCATATATGTATGAACTTTTAAAGGAATTTCTTTCTTCAAAACTGGAATACCATGTTCAAGACCTAGATCAAATGGTGGTAATTTTGATGGATCACCATTCGCTGCTTCTTTCTTGGTCATATATTCTTTTACTTTTCTTAAGTAATCTCTTAGGATAAAGGCAATACCCATACGTGTCATTGGTAAAGCACCTTTTTTGGAATAAACGCCTTTTGGATTAATACCCATAGCTGCTTTTAAAGCTGCAGGATGTTTTAATAAACGCTCTTGTATTCTACCTTCATTAGATTTTAGAACAATAGCCCATCCACCGATAACATTACCACTGCCTGGAGTCAAGCAGGAAGTGGTAATACCATTTTGAATAGCTATCTTAAATTGCTTGTCTTTTGGATCAATACCATAATAGGCATCCATTTCAGGAGTGGCAGGGTTAGTTAATTCATTTAAATCTTCGCCATCTTCTCTAACACCACCAATGTGACTGTGTGCATCAACAAATCCTGGAATAACTGCTTTATCTGTTGCGTCAATTATAGTAGCGTTAACTTCACCTAAGTCATTACCTAAAGTTTCGATTTTGCCATTATCATTAAGAAGAAGATCTGTATGAACTACACCATCTTTTCCCATTGTATAAACTGTGCCATTTTTAATTAGATACATCTCATTACATCTCCCTTCTTATAAATAACTTTGCCATTCATATATGTAGCTTCAATTGAAGCACTGTATGTTTCTAATGGATTGTCACTCCAGATAACTAGATCTGCACGTTTTCCTTCTTCAATAGAACCAGTCTTGTCAAATACGCCTAATAATTTAGCTGGAGTAGAAGTCATCATTGGTAATACCTTTGTTTCATCATGCATTACTTTCATCATGGCAATTCCTAACCACAACACATCTTCTCTAATCTGGAAACCACTGTCTACACCAGATAAAGCTACAGGCATTCCTTCTTCACTTAATTTAGCAACAGCTTTTAAGTCGAGTGTCATTGCAGTAGAATCCATAGTTGCAGAAGCAGAGCGAACAACAAGAGATGTCTTACCATCATTTATCCATGTATCATCTTCCTTAATACCAAAGCCATCACATAATACAAGTTTTAAATCTTTATATGGTTCTACAATTTCTTTAACATGTGCAATGTCCTGTTCATTGTCGCAAGAGATAAAGAGAGGCAATTCACCGGTTACAACTTTTTGAACAGCTTCAAGTTTCATATCTCTTTCTTTGCCATCTTCTATCTTATACTCGCTGGCTTTACGAAGTTCTTCTTCAAGTTTTTGGAAAATCCACATCTTTGTCTGTGGAGCTGCTTTTGCTTTGTAAGAATTTTTCACTTTTTCTGAAACACTTGCCTTCATGCCGGCATATGATTTCAAACACATCTTGAAAGCATTGTTTCCATCGACCTCAAATACAGCCATTGCACCACCAAATAAATTGTTATCTGTTGGTGTAACACCAATTGTTGTTAGTCCAAAAGCACCAAGCTGTTGAGTAGTTGCAGCGTGACCATTGAAGGCATAGCGAACATCAAGTTCAGGTGTAATTGGGTTGCTTAATTCATCATTATCTTGAGAGGAGGGACGAATTTCACTTGCAGAACCGTTAATTCCCCAGAAGGATAAAGTTTGAATAAAGCCTGGAAATATCTCTTTATTAGTAGCATTTACTACTGTTTCTTCTTCATCTTTAATATCTTTTGCAATTTTAATAATTTGACCATCTTTCACTAGGATGTCGCTTTCATAAATACGACCATTTCCATCGTGAATACGACCACCACGAATAATCATTTTACTTTCCTCCATTTACATATAAAGCCATTATACCTGTTTTCATTTATTTTTGAATAAAATGTAAACAAATATGTATATTTTCATAAATAAATGTAAATTATTTTATAAAATCGAGAAAAATATGAAAACTTTGTGAAAAACTGTGGTATCATATACAACATTACGCAGGGGGAAGCGCGATGAAACGTTATATTGTAAAACGACTCGGAACAGGGGCCTTAGTTGTTTTATTTTCTATATTATTCAATTTCGTTATTGTACGACTTGCGCCAGGAGATCCTACAAGACTTCTAGCGGGAAAGGATAACCCTAATCCTGAACTAATTGCAATGCTTAGAGCAAAGTACGGTTTAGATAAACCAATTCTTGTGCAGTTTGGTATGTATATTAAGCAACTGTTACATGGTGACCTTGGTTACTCTTATGTATCTAGTTCATCAGTTTGGGAGTTAATTAAGACACGTATTGGACCAACATTATTATTATCTTTAACTGGTCTATTATTAGCTGTATTAATTGGAACACTACTTGGTGTATATGCAGCAAGAAAAAAGGGGTGGAAAAGTAGATGTATTCTTATGTTCTATTTCTTATCTCTTTGACTCTACTCCTAGCTTCTGGCTTGGCTTAATGCTTATTCTAATCTTTGCGTCAACGTTAAAGATGTTTCCAACATCAGGTATGTACAGCTTAAGAGGTAACTATAAAGGAATGAAACACGTCATGGATGTTGCAAAGCACTTGTTCTTACCAGCATTAACAATGACGTTAATCAATATTCCTTATTACTTCAGAATTGCAAGAAGCAGTGTCTTGCAGACAATGAGTGAAGACTTCATTATGACACTTCGTGCTACAGGTATGAGTGAAAATCGTATCTTTAATAAATATGTAATGAGAAATGCAATTATTCCTACTATTACGGTATTTGGCATTTCCTTAGCATATGTTGTTACAGGGGTATCCATGGTAGAAATCGTATTTGCTTGGCCTGGTATGGGAAGGCTTATGCTTGATTCTATTACAAAGAGAGATTATCCAACTTTATCAGGTATCTACTTATTACTATCTTGCTCAGTAGCCGTAATGATGATTGTTGTCGATATTGTATACGCTTGGGTTGATCCACGTATCCGTTATGAATAGGAGGAAGAATATGAAAAAGAAAAATAAATTTCAATCAGTTCTTACAACTATTAACCATAACCTTCAATTAAAAATAGGTCTTATATTATTAGCTATCTTGTTACTAGTTGCGATTGTTGGTCCGCGTTTTGCACCCTACAATCCAAAACTGTTAAATGATGACTTATTTATGACGCCATGTGCGAAATATCCACTAGGTACAGACAACCTTGGACATGATATTCTTTCACAAATTCTATATGGTGCAAGTACTTCCTTGAAGATTGGTTTTATCGCTGCAATTATCTCGGCGGTAATTGGTGTAACTTTTGGTGGTATCGCAGGATTCTATGGTGGTGTAGCCGATAGAATCTTAAATGAAATTATGAATATCTTCTTGATGTTACCAACATTCTTCTTGATTTTATTAATTATCGCTACTTTTGGAAGCTCCATGACAAACGTAATGATTGTTATCGGCTTAACGAGCTGGGTAGGTAATGCAAGATTAATGAGAGCACAGGCAAAAGCAATTAAAGAAAGAACATTCGTTAAAAGCTGTATCGCTATGGGCGAAAGTAAATCATCAATATTAATTAAACATGTTTTACCTAATGGTATTTTCCCAATTATTGCTAATACAACAATGAATATCTCCAGTGCTATCTTAACTGAAGCTGGATTATCATTCTTAGGATTAGGTGATCCTAACGTAGTCAGCTGGGGACAGATTATTAATACTGGTAAAGGCTATTTACCTAAGTGCTGGTGGATTTGTACATTCCCTGGTATTGCAACAATTTTTACGGTATTAACATTCTTCTTGATTGGTGAAGGGTTGAACCGTGTATTAAGTCCAAAGATGGACGCAAACAAGTAGGAGGTGTGAAATGAGTTTGCTGGAAATAAAAGATGTAAATATCAGCTATCATACACCTACGAAAACGGTATATGCAGTGCAGGATGTTTCATTAAATGTTGAAGAAGAAGATTCCGTAGGGATCGTTGGTGAAAGTGGCAGTGGAAAAAGTACACTTGCAATGGGTATCCTTCGCTTACTTCCTGAAAATATTACAGAAATAGAAGGACAGGCTGTATTAAATGGAAAAGATTTATTGAGCTTGTCTCGTAAAGAATTAAATGAAGTTCGCTGGGTAGATATTTCGGTTGTATTCCAAAAAGCAATGAATGCTTTAAGCCCAGTACATCGTATTGGTGAACAGATGGAAGATATCTACCATGTACATTTTCCAAATACACCAAAAGCAGAAGTAAAGAAAAGAATATATGAACTATTAAAGATGGTTAATCTTTCGGAAAGAGTTTATTCTTCTTATCCACATGAATTATCAGGTGGAATGATGCAGAGAGTTGCCATTGCCTTAAGTTTAATTTTTCAACCAAAAGTATTAATTATGGATGAAGCAACAACAGCTCTTGACGTTGTTACACAAACACAGATTTTAAATGAAATCATGGAACTTGAAAAAACAATGAAAGTTGCTCGTATCATGATTACTCATGATATGTCGGTTGTTAGCTCAACATGCAAACATGTAGTTGTTATGTATGCAGGAAGAATTATGGAAAGTGGCAAGGTTGAAGATGTACTTGTTAATCCAAAACATCCATATACAAAAGGTTTAATGCAATCGTTCCCTTCATTTACTGGAGAAAAAACAAATCTTCGTGGTATTGAAGGAAACTTGCCTGATATGAGTGTACTTCCTACAGGATGTGTATTTGCGCCAAGATGTCCATTTGCAAAAGAACATTGCTTTAAGGAAATACCAAAACTAAAAGAAGTTAAACCAGGCTGGAATGTTGCCTGCTTTGAAACGGAGGGTGAATAAGATGGATGCATTTATCAAAGTAGATAATCTAGTACGTTATTACACCCAGAAAAAAGTTGAACATAAAGATGGCAAGAAATCTACAAAGCAAACAATTAAAGCTGTAGATGGCGTAAGCTTTGAATTAGAAAAAGGTGAAATTCTAGGTGTAATTGGTGAATCGGGTTGTGGTAAGAGTACTTTAGGAAGACTTCTTATGAGACTTGAAGAACCTACAAGTGGTGATGTTTATATTGGTGGTGTATCAACTGCCAAGTTATTAAAAAAAGATCGCTTAAGTTTTAGAAAAAAATGTCAAATTGTATTCCAGAATCCATTTGATACATTTGATCCAAGATTCACAATTCGTAAGATTTTGATGGATACATGCAAGCTTCATAAGATTGGTAATAACCAGGATGAAATGCTACAGACATGTATCAGTGTATTAGAAGAAGCAGGATTAAGACCTGCTGAAGATTACTTAGATCGTTATCCATTTGAACTTTCTGGTGGTCAGTTACAAAGAATTTCTATTTTAAGAAGTATGTTATTAAATCCAGAGTTCTTAGTAGCCGATGAACCAGTATCAATGCTAGATGTCTCTGTTAGAGCAGATATCATCAATATGTTAACAGAATTAACACGTAAAAAAGGCAGTTCAATGGTGTTTATCTCACACGATATCGCTACAACAAGATATATATCCGATAAAGTGGCAGTTATGTATTTAGGTAGAATTGTTGAAATGGGTGAAACGGATGAAATATTACATCATCCTAAACATCCATATACACAAGCTCTTATTTCTAACTCACCAGATATCGATCCTCGTATTCATAAAGATGCGATTGTCTTAGAGGGCGAGCCTCCTACACCTATTAATACAGGTCCTGGCTGCTACTTCGCTCCAAGATGTAGATTTGCATGTGAGAAATGTTTCAAGTCTTATCCAGACTTAGTGAAAGATGAGACAGGACGTTTAGTTTCATGTTTTAAAACAGAAGGAAACATCTCTAATGAAGATGTAACCGATACCGCAAAGGAAGGGGGAAATTAAATGAAGAAGTTACTTTGTGGATTAGCAACATTATCAATGGCTTTATCTTTAGTAGCTTGTGGTGGAGATACAGGTACTGCAGGTACTACAGGTACGCCAACAACTGGCACAGAAACAGGTGCCGTTACAGGTGGAACATACGTTGTTCAACAATCTGGTGAACCAGCAACACTAAATCCAGATTCAGTTTCTGAGGACAACAACTACGCAATTGCTCAAAATATTTTCGGACGTCTAGTAAAACTGACAAACGACTATACTGCAATTCCAGATTTAGCTGACTTACCAGAAGTTAGCGAAGATGCATTAACATATACTTTCCATTTAAAGGAAGGTGTTAAATGGCATGATGGTGAACCATTTACATCAGCTGACGTAGTTTACACTTATCAAACAATTATTGATAACCAATATGCTCATGCTAGTGTATTTGTAAATGTAGATACTATTACAGCACCAGATGATTACACAGTAGTATTCAACATGAAACAACCTGATGGTAGTTTTGTAAGTAACTTAGCTTGGTATGGAACATTCGTTCTACCTAAGCATATTCTTGAAGGTCAAGATTGGTTAACTGGTGATTTCACACAAAATCCAGTAGGAACAGGACCATTCAAATTTGATACTTGGAACAAAGGCACAGATATTCAAATCGTTCGTAATGACGACTACTATGGTGATAAACCATATCTAGATAGAGTTATCTATACAGTTATCCCTGATGCAACTACTGCTTATCAAGCATGGTTGAATAACGAAGTTGATGAAGTTGAACCAACGGTTATTCCTTCAAGTGATTTACAAGGTATCATGGATGATACAGCTAAATATAACACTGCAGTTCAAACATGGCCTTCTCCTTGGTACGTTACATTCAATCTAGAAAAAGGACCATTCTCTGATCCATTAGTAAGAGAAGCTGTAGCTTATGGTATTAACCGTGATGATGTATCTGTAAAAGCTACAAATGGATTTAAACCAGCAGCTCAATATTATATTCCAGATATTTATACAGATTCTCTAAATCCTGATTGCAAAGAACCTAGCTATGATCCTGAAAAAGCTATGGATCTTCTAGAAGAAGCTGGTTATACAAAGAACGCTGATGGATACTATTTTGAAACAACATTCAAATGTATGACAGGTGGCTTTGAAGATGCTGTAAAAGTATGTACAGACAACCTTGAAAAGATTGGTATTAAAGTAAATATCGACTTCCTAGATTACAATATCTGGGTTGAACAATGCTTAGATAACTATGACTTTGAAATCACAATGCTTGCTGGTTTCCAGGGACCAGATGTACTTGGTGCAGGACGTCGTTGGACAACAACAGGTTCAACAAACATTCCTCGTTACAGCAATGCTGAAGTTGATGAATTATATAATAAGGCTCTAGCTGCTTCAACTGATGAAGAAAGAAATGAATATATGAAGGAAATCCAAGTTCATTTAGCAGAAGATATTCCAATGCTTTGTATCTTAACTTATGCTAACCAGGAACCTACAAAGAATTATATTCATGGTCATCCACAATTCTCTGAAACTGAAGGTGGTTCAAAAGAAAAAGCAGGTTTCAGTGAACTAACATATGTATGGCTTGATCCAGTTGAATAATAACTAAAATCTGATGTACAGGCAGAGGAAGCACCTCTGCCTTCTTTTAAAAGGAGAAAAAATATGAACTTTGAAGATTTATATAAAAATATACCTGATTATAAAGTGTTTTTAACTGTTGATGAAATGGATGAAAGTTCTAAGAAGTTAGCAGCAGAATTTCCTGATATTTGTACAATTAGAGAAGCAGGTAAATCACGTAAAGGACATCCTATCTATTTATTAAAGATTGGTAATGGCTCTAAAAATGCATTTATGTTTGGCTGCCCTCATCCAAATGAACCAATGGGTGCGATGATGCTTGAATATTTTTCAAGATACTTATGTGAACATGATGATTTCAGAAATGAATTTGATTATACATGGTATCTCATCAAGAGTATTGATGTGGATGGTACAGCATTGAATGAAGGCTGGTTTAAAGGTCCTTTCACACTATATAACTATGCAAAAAATTTCTATCGTCCAATTGGCTATGAGCAAGCTGAATGGACATTCCCATTTGACTATAAAAACTACAAGTGGGATACACCAATTCCAGAAACAAAGGTATTAATGGATGTTATTGATGAAACTAAACCTGAATTCTTATATTCATTGCATAATGCCGGCTTTGGTGGAGCATACTGGTACATTACTCGCGAAGCGAAAGAAGTATATGACGGCTTCTATAAAGCAGCTAAAGATAGACAGGTACCACTAAATTTAGGTGAACCAGAAGCACCATTTATTCCTGAACTTTCACCTGCTATTTATCAGATGTTATCAATGAAACAGGAATATGACTATGCTGAAAAATATGGTGATGGTCATCCTGAAAAAACAATGACTTGTGGTGACAGCTCTGATTCATATGCTTCAAAATATGGAACATTCTGCCTTGTTGCAGAGCTGCCTTACTTCTATTCACCAAAAATTGAAGATCAAACAGAATTATCTTATAAACGATTAGATGCAGTACTAAAAGGTAATGAAGAACGTTTGAAGATTCAAGACAAGATGGCTTCCTACTTTGACAAGTATCGTGATTTATGTGGAGAAGATAATGTCTTTGTTAAGATTGTTCGTCAATCTTTAGATAATCGTAAACAATCATATGATACAGAAGTGAATTTTGCTAAACAGAATAAAGATAACGAAAAACCATGCAAAGTATCAGAAGAATTCGATAATTTAGTTATCACAAAATTCTATTTGATGTTAAGCTGGGGTTCATTAATTCGTGGCGCTAAATTTGAAAGAGATAAGAGAAAAGGGACAAAAGAAGAGGAAATGTTAAATGAAATCATTCCTCAAATGGAAGAAGAACTTGTTAACTTATCTAAATATGTAGAAGAAAAGACACAATACTCTGTTGTGCCAATTCAAAGACTTGTAGGTGTTCAGCTTGAAAGCGGAATGCTATGTGCAGAATACATTAAAAATAGTAAATAACAAACGAAGAGATGCTTATGCATCTTTTCATTTGGTTAATAAAGCATCATTTCGAGATAGAAGGTATATACAATATTGATTCATACTTATACCTTCTTTTTTAGCATGTTCAGCTAGTTGGTGATGTAATGTTTTAGGTAATCGTAATTTGAATTGCCCAGAGTAAGCACTAACTTCATTAGGTTTGTTAATAGTAATACCATCTTCAATAGCAGCTTGTAGCCAGGTTTTTTTCGCATCACGAGCATTAATGATAGCTTTTTCGATAGTATCACCTGTTGTTATGCATCCGGGTAAATCTGGGTAAGAAACAACATAGCCACCTTCGTCAGGATCTTCAATGATTTCCATAGGATAGTTAAGCTCTAAATATTTTTCTCCCTTTTAAGTTAATTGTTGCTGCTGCTTAGGCAGCCGGCGTCCATGTAGACTTAGTTCATCCGCCGGAAAATAAACAAGAGCAAGCCTCAGTTGCACCTTGCTCTTGTTATGCGGCGTATAGTTTTCAATTTGCCAGTTCAAAAGTTGTTAGTCTGTTCTTTGACCACGATATCATAGTTTTTATTCAGCGCTCAGTAATTGATTTGCATAGTGGCTAAGCCTCTCACACGGTTCGTATTTTGCCTTATATCCTACGCCGTTGATTATGATAAACGGAGTGAATGCTGTAATTTTTTCCTGAGCACCATCAGCCATTGTTAGCGTGAACAAGACCGTTTGACCGCAATAGTCGTTATATGAATGATCTTCATTATAGATGGTAACCTCGCCGAGATATGAAACAAGTTCTTCTACATCTGTAATTTGGACTGTCTTATCGGGCGGAAAGAAATAGACTGTTGCGGAAACAATATCGGAGGCTTTCAAATCTTTATAAGGCATTTTCCCTCTCAAAATAATCACGCCTGCCGTCAGAACGATGATCGCAACTGCCATAGTGATAGCTACTTTCTTTCTCATACGGACAACTCCTTTCGAAATATATCATGGTAGTTTGGACAGGCAATCTGCCCAGCAACCATTAACTTAAAAGGGAGATATTTTTTTAACTTGTTCATTGTGTTTCCCTCTTTTAAAATGAGATCTTTTACTTTTTTTACATATATTTTTTTGATTGGTTCATGTTTTGGTATGGTTATTGGTGTATTCCCAATTTTTCTGAAAGTGTAATGACTGCTTCCACCTCTTGGGGAGTACATAGTGTATCCATAGTATTCGAGAATCTTTTTTTAGTTCATCAAATCTAATTTCATTTGATAAATTTAAAATACGATATAATAATTTATCCCATTTTGACATATAGACAGTACCTCTCAATTATGAGTGACACCAAATGTGGTGTCAACGATATTGTGGTGACATAATACGGAAATAACAGTAATTTGAAACTCCTTCATAATTTATATTCGAGAAAAAAATCAAATTCCCTTAAAAAAGTTGTTAATATGTAAAAAAATATCCTCATCTATCTCCATTTGACGAATTATAATGTGTATGTTAGTTTTTGTTTTTAGAAACAGGGGGGGAATAGTAAATGTCCAGGTTACATAATACACACTGTGAAAAACTCGAAAAAGTAATTATGGTTTTCTTGTTCTTTCTCGTACTAGTTCTTCTTTCAGGATTTAAAGAGTCAAATAATACACAATTAGTTTCATTATATGACGGGTGGTATAGAGTGGAAGATGGTAAAAGAATAGATGTAAAAATTCCTGGATTTATTCCAAAAGACAGTAGTAACAATATTGTTTTATATAATGACAGCTTAAGTGCAAAAGATGTTAATAAAGTAATATCTTTTGATGAAGTTACAGATGGTTTATCTATTTCTGTTGGGGATAATATTTTATATAAATATCAAGATACTTCTTTTGTGAGAAATAAACAGATGAAGGGGAAACTTTGGGCAGATGCAGTATTACCAGTTGAAATAAGTGATATTCCATTATGCGTTACTTATGAAAATGTTAAAGATAGTAAAATGCTAATTTCACCCCCAGTTATAGGTTCTTTACAAAGAATGGCAAGCTTTCATATGCAAAATTCCAATCTTGTATTGTTTATTACACAGGCAATGTTTTGCTTATCGATTATTTCATCAGCGATTTACAGCTATATGAAACATCATGGTATACAAGAAAAAAGATTTTTAGATGTTGCGTTATTTTTATGTATATGTAGTTACTGGTGCAGGACAGACTCTGGATTATTTCAAGTTAATGGGAAATTTATCGCTAAAGGAAGTTTATTATCATTCTATGCATTTATGTTAATGTCTGTACCTATGGTGCATTTTGTGAAAAATACCGTTCATGAAGATAAGAAATGGTTACCAAGACTCTGGAGTATTGTCTTATATTGCAATGCGATACTACAAGGTATTGTGTATCTTGTTTTTAAAATTCAATTTATAAAAATGTTATCTGTTACTCATGTCTTATTATTTACAGGTGTAATCAGTATGACTTATTTATTATGGAAAGAATATAAACAATATAAGACTAAGGAATTAGAACTATGTCTAAATGCTTTTGGACTATTAGGAGCAAGTGGTATTTTTGCACTTTTATTATACTGGTTGTTACAAATACCGTGGTATGATGCTATATTTCAGTTTGGTATATTACTTTTTGTTATCATATTATTCTTGGGAATTATTCAAAAGGTATCTAATGATATTTCGTTTCACATTGAACAGACGATATATGAAAAAATGTCGATGAAAGATCAATTGACAGGGTTACAGAACAAGAAAGCATTTGATAAATTCATGAATGAACAAATAGTAATCAAGCATAAGAAAGATACTATATGGTTACTAATACATCTTGATGATTTAAGAGAAATAAATCGGATTTATGGATTTGATACGGGAGATGAAGTTGTTATTGCGGCTAGCAGTTGTATAAAGAAAGCTTGTAATAGTATTACTGGAAATAGTGAAGAACTATTTAGAGTTAAGGATGATGAATTTGTTGCCGTGATTAAAAATCCAGCAAAGGATGAAAAAGAATATATTCAACTGATTGAAGATGAAGTGAAAAAATACAATTTATCCAATGGCAGTAAATGTAAATTTCATCTAAGTTATCAACAAAGTTTACTAAAAGAATTAGATAATAAAGTAAATGCGGAAGGAGTAAAAGAAAAACAAAATGAGCTATAATACAGATTTTCTTATGTCAGCGATGATTATCTTAATGCTTATTTTGTGGCAATTCACCAAGCAGAAAAGACCTAATGACTTAAACAACAAAGTCTTTTTGGGTCTTGTTGTACTTGCATCGCTTGACGTTTCTTTCGAAATGATTAGTACATACTTTATTAACATAAAAGAAAGTGCAATTATTTCCACAACAATTTTCTATGTTTTACAGGCATTATTACCTTTTGCGTTAGTTTGCTATATTAGAACATTAAGAGAAAATAAAATTATTTCTATTACTGAAACACTACTTGTGGGAATACCTACAATGATCTTACTCGCTATTGTATTGACAAATCCTTTCACTTGGCTGTTATTCTACTTTAATCCCTCTTTAGGATATGTTAAAGGACCATGGTATATGATTATGTATTATGGAGCATTTTTCCACATTGTTTTAGGGTGTCTAATGACGTTTAGATGGCGTAAGATATTTGGAAAACGAAAGATTTTTGCTTTGTTTGAAATTCTTTTATTAGCGGGAATAGGGGTATTAGTTCAAAGTATAAATCAAACAATATTGACTACAGGTTTTGGTGTAAGTTTAGCGATTCTAGCACTATTTATTGCGATAAATAATCCTCATGCTAATACTGACAGTTTGACAGGGTTGTATGATAAGCCGTATCTTGCAAAGAAAGTTAATGAACTTGTTTTATCAAAGAAAACATTTCATATTATTACAATCTATGTTTATCAATTGAATTATAACAATAAGGG
>JABLTN010037965.1_pt1 | contig 50918 bp, 46 predicted proteins | sample 7160141 | NCBI WGS metagenome assembly JABLTN01 (sample SAMN14651226, study PRJNA627086) | human gut metagenome | isolation source: feces | host: Homo sapiens | reverse complement strand
TATAGGACCATACTGCTGTTACCTGTGTTGAAAGACCTAACAGGTTCAATGCTGTATTCCCACATGGGGCAATCGTCCAATGGTAATTTCGTGCCAATGCATTCGCCACTACTTCCGGGTTTGTTGCAACATATTCATCAAGAAGCTCGCTATATTTTGGTTTTTCGTAAACACCTTTTAAAATGCGGCGAAGCATACCAGCCTGTGTAAGACGATTTAGATTCCGTCTTATAGTTTCTGTATTTGCAATATGTGCAAAATCAGAACTGATAAAAATAGTTCCTTCCGATGCTGCTTTTATTTGCTCTTGAATCTGTTTAGAGTATCCATCTACCATATTGTCCGTCCCCTTTTGTCCCGAATAATGTATAATATTTAGGACGGATTTTCAACAAGCTTTTTTACATTTTTGCCGATGATTATGCTAAATTTCTGATAATCCCCACAAGATACGCATTAGGAGATTTGATGCCTTCTGGTAATTCGTTGAAATCATCAGGAATGTAATTATTCAGCAATAAAAACTTTTGGTACAGATTCCAAGTTTCATCTTCATTGAAATCGTTGACTGTAGTTTTGTCTGCTTTGGTTAATTTTGAAATAAATCTCTTAAACGTAGCATCTGGATTTGTGTAGAAGTCCTTTTCAAGTTGGTAAGCATCTTGCATTCTTAATTTCTCTAAAGAAATTTTATTTTGTACATTATCAAAAATTTCTTCATTTGAAGGTGTGTGAGTATCAACAACATCATCAGTAGCGTTTGTTATGTTGTTTAATATATTACAAATATAGCCATAAATGTATCAACCGGTACATCTTATGGCTATTTTATTTAGATGAATTATTTAATACTATCAGTTTCAACGATGAATACTGTTTCTATAGTTGTATTATCCTTATGAGTAGAATAACCATCATATGAATTATCCGCATCTTTCAAAGCATCTATTCTATCCGCTAAGATTGATATATCAGATAACTTATCAATACCCTTTTCTTTATATTCTTTTACACCATCTATAAGTTTTAATAAACCTGATGCAAGTTCATCTAAACCATCACTCATTTCTTTATGCGCTGTAACTATCGCATCAATACCTGAATATAATGAATCTGCACCAGTAGATAATTGACCTATTCCATCAGATAATACAGAAGAACCATCATTTAAAGATTTTGCAACCAAAGCTAATTCACTTGTCACCTTTTGAATTTCTATTAAAGAAGAAGTAAATAAAGCATTTGTCATTAATGTAGAAATAGAATTAGATAATGCTGTTGTATCAACTGTTGAAATATCAGTTGTAATCGTTGGTGCCTCACTTATAGATATATCAATATTTTCTAATGTTTCGCTTTCTACAAAACAATTTTCAATTTCGCTTATCAATGCTGTTTTTTGATCGTCTGTTAAATCTTGGTTATCATTTATCTTTTGAATAACACTGTCTTTTTCACTATTTAAATGTTGATTTATTTCTTCTATTTTTTTATTTCTTTCTGCAACTTTTTCGTTAATTGAATCTTTATTCGCATTTAATTCAGAAGCATAATTTGTTAGATTTACCAAATCGGTTTGTAATGATGTTATAGCGTTTTGTATAATTTGAACTTGTGCTAAAACAACGTTTTTTGCTTCTTCTAATGCACTTGTATTTTCATTATTGCTGGTTGCTTCAATTAGTGCACTTAAGCTACTATCCACACCACTAATACCTGTATCTAATACACTTATTCCTTGTACTAAAGATGACTTTTGTGCATTCATTGTATTTAAAGCATCTTTTATATTTTTTGATCCATCTTTTAACTTGATAAGTGCTTCATGAAACTGACCTGTATATTCTTGATAACTTGTTACACCATCAAATAAATCTCCAGTACCATCTACAATATCTTTTGTTGCATTTTGCAAATCATTTATACTGTCTGTTATTTCCTTTAGAGAATCTTTGTTTCCTTCATCCTTCAATAGTCCATTTGTAAATACAATGGAAGAAAAATCTAATGTGAAGTTTGTTGTATCGCATGTAATCGTAACAGAAGAAGGTATCTCATCTATATCATCTGTTAAATTTAATGATTTTAAATTTAATTCTTCTTCAATATTAGGTAATGCATATCCAAGAACAATTAACGAATCATCTAATGATATCACCTTACCATGATTAACCTTCACGTTACTGAATTCATCTATATCTAATGTTAATACTGTCATAACCGCAAAAGGAACAACTGGATCTGTTATATTTTGAAACTGATATGTTATTTCCACATTTCCACTTTTATTTACTAAATCTTCTGAAGTAACATCTTTCCCATCAAGTTTATATGTAATTGTCGTTTGAATTGGTAATGGTTCCTCACTTTTGCCATTATAAGAAATATCTTCACCTTTATTTTCCCAGATTAAAGCATTTCCTTCTAATGTATATGTCTCATCCCCTTTCGTATTACGAATATCTGTTAAGTTTGTAGTATCAGCAATTGTTTCTGTATGATTATTTCTTAAAGATACATCCACTTCTGTTTCATATATATTTCCATTTGGTTTTGCTTTTGCATGTACTATTTCTGATTTATCTGTATCCATGTTACTTTTAAAACTAGTTGTTTCTTCAACTTTTTCATTATCGTCTTTTTGATTTTGAACAGGAATTGTTTCCGCATTTGTTGTACAAGCTACTAAAGAAAACACACTATACATCACTAATAAAAATTTTTTATTCAACATTTTTTAAAGCCTCCGCAAGAGTTATTTTTTCAATTTTTCTATATTCGAATATTGCTACAATTGCATATGTTCCTACACCAAGTAGAAACATCTTGATATAAATTATTTTTGAAAAAGTAATCGGTAAATATCCTGATAATTCCATTAGCAGCATTTCTTGATATATTTTCGTCATCAACACTTCTTCAATCGGAAAACTAATCAGAATAAACAAGACAACCATGATTGATGTTGCAATAATATATAACTTTGAGATTTCTAAATTTGTATATCCAAGAATCTTTACCATTGAGATGGATTGTGTATTTTTCTCAATAATAATTTTAGATAACAGGTAAATCAAAATAACAAAGATTAAAATAGCAAATCCATCAACCAAATACATTATCGACCCCATCGATACATCTAACTGTCTTGATACTTTTGTAAGCGAAGTAACGTCAACTACACTTGCTATATTTTTTTCATCAATATCTGTAATCGGTTCATTTGAAAAATATCCACAGAAGAAAGAATCACCCAAATCAAACATTTCATTCAAATTATCTTTCGCCATAAATAAACAAATAGCACCATCATATGGATATATACCATCTATCGTAAAATTGTAATTATCATCAGAATATGGTTTATGTAGTGTAATACTATCTCCTATCTTCAAATGATATTTTTCAGCATATGCGTGAGAAATAACAACTGGTGTTCTGTCAAAATCAATATCAATATATTTACTGTCATTTATAATTCCATATAACTGTACCGATTCTTTCTTATAATTATCATTCGTCGTCTCTAATGTATATGCACTGAACTTTTCCGCATCGATTGTATCTGTTTCTACACGGTTATAATAAAGTGCTAAGTTAACAAGTGATTCTAATGGTTTATCTTCATCTAAAGCACTATATGGCATTTTTAATATTGTTTGATATTTTGAAAAGAGATTATTTTCAATACTAGCTTGATAATCTTTCAGGATAGATGGCAAAATCAAGTCAAACAGCAATAATAAATTAGCGAAAAGTATACCGATAAATAAAGTAATATAGTTAGAAATGTTTTGTAGAATTACACGTGTACGAAATCTATCAAAAAATGGTATATGTTTCGACAAATGAATTGCTTTTCTGTTTTTTGTTTTCGATAAATCACGACGAATAAACTTAAGTGGTGATAAGGATAAACTGTTTTTAAGCAAAACATAATTTACAACTACCATAATGAGTACTGGAATAATTGTCGTTAAGATAAATGCTTCACTATTCCATATTGTTGTATAAGTTGGCAAAGAATAACTGCCATAATACATTCCTGCACAAACATTTTTAATGCAAGTATATCCAAGAATATTACCAATAATTGCCCCAGCGATTGTCACAACTACAGGCACAACCATATAGTGATGTATCAATTCTTTTTTTGTATAACCACTTGCACGAAGCGTCCCTATAACATTAGCTTCTTTGTGAATTGTATTTTTAGTTGTAATCGAAAATACAAAAGCCATAATAACGATAACGATATAAAGTAGTACAATCATCATTGCTTTATCACTCCCCATATCATCACCTGTAAAATGAATAGCTTGATTACTGTATTCAGGCACAAATGATTCAACACTTGTTAAATGAGAAACCTTTTGCATTAGTTCTTCTGTAACTTCATTTAGCTCAGTATCAGAAGAAGGTTTATTGTCCAATTTATAAGCATAGTTATAAACCCGTTTTGTTTTTGTTAATGACTCGAAACAATTATCAGTTACTATCCCAACCCCAAACTTTACAGAATCAAACATCATATCATCATTATCAGAAAATAGTGCACTATAATCGCTCAAAGAAACTAATCCTACAACTTTCAATTCATTATTCTCAATAGAAAATGTGTTCCCTACAGATAAGTTATTATTGTCCGCATACATTCTATCAATTGCAATTTCATCCTCAGCTTGTGGAAAAGTGCCTTTCATCAAACAAACTAGATCCACATCTTTTCTGTTTTTATAAATACGCATTGTTGTGTCGTTGCTGACGGATAAATCAGAATAAAAATTCTCATAGATATGAATACCTAACTCTTCTATTTCTTTTTTTGTTGCAGCATTAGCTTTTTTGCTTAATGTAAAATTTCCATCTTCAATGTTATATTTTGCAAAAGAATCGTTATAGGCAATTATCATACTATTATCCGCAACGAGAAATCCCGATACAAACCCAATTGTTAATGCAAGCAAAATAAAGATAACAAGATATTTACCTATGTCACTTTTTAAATCTCGCAACCATCTTTTATTTAAAGGATTCTTCATACAGCTACCATTCCAATCTTTCGGCCTTAATCTTTTGATTGTTATAAGTATCTTTTGTAATCATTCCATCCTTTAATAAAACAACATGGTCAGCCATATTCTGTATAGCTTCATTATGTGTAACCATCAATACTGTACTTCCATATTTGTGGTTTACCGTTTCGATTAATTTTAAGATTTCTTTACTGGTTGAATAATCCAAAGCCCCTGTAGGCTCATCACACAGCAAAATATCTGGTTTTTTTACTACTGCTCTACCAATAGCTGTACGTTGTTGTTGACCACCAGACAATTCACTAGGCAGTTTATCAACGTGTTTTGTTAAACCTAAAGTCTCAATTAATTCATCTATCTCTAGAGGATCTTTAGATAAATATGCTCCAACTTCTATGTTTTCTCTTACTGTTAAATTTGGTACCAGATTATACATTTGAAAAATATAACCAAGATGATCACGACGATACATTGTAAGTTGCTTATCTTTCATCTTACCAATTTTATGATCTGCAATACTAATTTCACCTGAATCAAAGTTATCTATACCGCCAATAATATTTAATAATGTTGATTTGCCACTTCCACTCGGTCCAAGTAAAACACAAATCTCACCTTTTTTTACATTAAGATTTATTCCTTTTAATACTTCCAGCTTATTTTCTTTTTCTCCATAACTTTTGTGTAAATCATGTATCGTCAAAAACATAATATCCCCCATAAGAGTTAGCTTAAGCTAACTACTTTAGAAAAAGATAACACTCCGTAAAGATAGTTGCAAGAAAAAGTTAGCTATTTCTAACACTATTATCTCTTTCTTACGTAAATAAATGATCCAACCGCCGATAACAAGAAAATAACAGCCGCTAATATAAATGGATATATAGGGTTTAAATCATATACAAATCCTGCAATTAAGCCACCAAAAATCATGCCTAATGATTTCATGGAATTACTGTACCCTACTACAATTCCTCTACTTTCTTTAGAACAATTTTGAACTGACAAGTTTTGTATAATTGGTAAATATATAGAGTTTACCGCAAAATAAATAACCGCAATTACTAATACTGCACTAATATTTTCAATTTTGACAAATGCTGCTAATAACATAAAGCAAATAGAGAATATCACTATTAGACTCTTGCCTAAATCATAATGTTGTTGAATCTTGATAGCGATTGTCATATTTGCGATAAAGCATGCAATACCTGTAGCAGCTTTAATATACCCATTATGTGAAGGTTTAAAATTAAAGATATCTTTGATGTAATAGTTAAAAGTTTGATCATATGCTGTTGAAGCAAGGTTGGCCACAAACGTTACAACTAATAAAATAACTAAAGCACTTGTTAAATACCCTTTACCATTAAACAAGAATTGAAATGGATTGACTTCTTTGAATACAATCTTTTCTTTTTTCATTTCTTTACTGTCTATTGATAAGACATAAGTTAATAAAGCAGCACAAACTAAACTGAATAACTGTAAATAAAAAGCATAATAAATTGACTTATCCCCAATTACACCACCAATTAAATAACCAAAAGTGGCAAATACTGTTTGTATCATTGTATAGATTGTTAGATTTTTCCCTTGTGTATGTTCACTAGAAATACGAATGATATATGTTAAAGCAGATACGGTATATAAACTGATAGATGCGCCACCAAATAATCTTGCAACAGTAATCATCACTTCTGTTTTAGACAACATAAACATAAGTTGTCCCAAAGCATATAAAAGTAATCCTGCTGTCATTTCTTTTCTTTCACCAATACTTTTGGTTAGTTTTCCAACAAGAGGTGAAAATATAAATTGTCCAGTAGCCATAGCCGCAAAAGCAACCCCAAACATATAATTTCCCAAATTTAAATTTTTAATAAATGTTGGTGTAACTGGATGAGCTAGATTCATTGATATATTTATAAGCATTGATATTAGCAAGAAAATTTGTAATGATTTATCTTTCTTTAACATAATTTATACCCTTTTATTTATGTGTTCTATTATATTCTTATAATCCTTGTTTCCTTTATTTTTCATGGTTTCTTTAGACACTTTTCATTACCAAAAAGGAATGGTCTTACCCATTCCTCAAGTTTTATTCTTTTTCAAGCATGATATTTAAAATGATTTTATCTGTTTCCTTCATTCCTTCTTTTCCTAAGATACCAATCGCATCAATAGTACTTTCACACGATCCTTTTAAAATACCCGTATTTGCATCATATGTTTTTCCTCGTAATGCTAATTTACTAGCTAGAAATGCTGATTGAAGTGAAGTATGAATTTTTAATGCACATGTTGTTTTAGCACCATCGCATACAATACCTGAAATATTTGCGAAAGTATTACGTATTGTATTACCAATTTGTTCTAGTGTACCACCCTTCAAATAAGTTAGTGTTACTCCAACAGAAGTAGCCGCACATACCGCGCCACAAAAAGCTGATAATCTACCAATACCTGTTTTTTCATGAATTGTACATAAATTTGAGAATACTAACGCACGATATAATGTTTCTTCATCAAGATGCTTTTCACGGCAATATACAATAATCGGAACAGAAGTTGTAATTCCCTGGTTTCCACTACCACTGTTTGTTACTACAGGTAGTGGACAGCCATCCATTCTCGCCTCACTTGCAGCAGCCGCTCTTGCGGACATTAGCATTTCAAGGCTGTCATTATCTGTTGTTAGTACGTGACCAATATCAATACCATATTTACCTGTTAATCCTTCATCAGAAATAGCCATATTACATTCAATTTGTCTAGCAATAAGACTTCTTACATCATCCAGATTGCATGTATTAGCGAAATCAAGTATTTTTTCAAGTGTTAAACAAGAACGATCCGTATATCTTTCTACGATACTCGCTTCTTTAGATTCTAAATCAACGGGTTTATCATCCACTAATATTTTTTCAACGTGAGTATGTGTTTTTGTAATTTCAACACTGACATGATGATTTTCACCAAATACTTCAACAATAATATGTAAAGGAATAGTAGATTCTAAAAATTTTACTTCACACAGATTATCATCTATTTCCCTTTTAATATTTATACGATCTTCATCATTTATTTTTGAAATCACTTCGAGTTTAAGACTTGGATCTCCTGCCACAATTCCAGCCACAACAGCTGCTTCAATACCTACTAATCCACCTGTATTAGGTACTCTTACGCATTTAACATTTTTAATAATATTTCCCGAGCAATTAGCTACAGCATGAATGACTGGTTCTTTCAAAAACTCTCTAGCTAAAGCCCCGGCATATGAAAGAGCGATGGGCTCCGTACACCCCATAGCTGGTACAAGTTCTTCTTCTAAAATTGCAACATATTTTTCATAATCTTCTTTTGTAATCATAATTTCACTCACGTTTCTTATGTTTTTATAACATGTATTTACTTTCTTTAAATTTTACAACATGAATAAACCGTGTACAATATCAGCTCTTAACTTCCAACTTGAATGCAACAGTTCAAGTAAACGCGACTCAAAATATATAAACAGTCAAAATATAAGTTTGTATTTCAGGATAAATGTAATTATTAAAAATAAATTAACAGTGCAAAAACTTGCTATTATGTCCTTAAATATATTTTCCAATAATGATATATTTTAAATGTCAAAAAGAATTAGATCTAATCGCACAATTGACCCAGAAAGGAGCTTATCATGAAGAATTTTTTTAAATGTTTTTAGCCGCTACTGCTGCTGTATTTATGTGTGCTGTATCTATTCCAATTAACGCAGCAACTGCTCAAGGCGAAGATGATAATGTACAGTATGTTTATTGGGATCAACCTGAAGTAAAAACTTATTGGTCCGGAGTATATAACAAAATTAATTACAACAGTTATAAACCTTGTATTGGTTCATATTTAGGAAAAGGTGGTTGTGGAGAAACTGCATGGCAATCACAGTATAAAGAACACTGCGAAGGAACAAGTATTTTATCTCATTACCATTATTTACTAAGTGGTTATGGAACAAAAGATTATAAAGTAGAATAGGCAAATAATTATGAAAAGAAATATATTTTTATTATCTAACCTTTTAATTGTTTTCACTTTTTTATTATCAATAACACCATTTAATTTTATTAGTGCATATCGCTTAACCGCTTATAGTAGAGCGTATGATACTAAAGGGCATTTAAGTACCGCTATTGATATCAGTGAAACAAACACTTTATTAAATGTTGATCCTACATCCTTTTTTAAAACTTTTGAAGAATTAGCAAATAAAAATAATCTTGTTATATATGCTTTAAAAACTGATACCAGTTCAACAGAAACTTACAATTTTTATATTAGTTCAAATGATTTATATTTAAACGATTGGATATTACTCGATAGTTCTACACATGTTGATTTTATTAAACACAATTATTATTCTACTAAAGCTCCACGTTCTAATCGAATTAGTAATATCTTACCTTCCTTTTCTGTTTCAATATCTGATATTACTTGTTGTCCCGAAATTCAAGGAAGATATATATTTTTTAACTTAAAAGGTGATATTAGTGAAAATATAAATCAATTAATGATAGATTTGCAGCAAAAATATGGTGATATTTCTTATACTGGTGATACTCCAGTTTATGATTTTAAAAGTGATTTATATTACTCTGGTGGTTTAACGAATGACATAGTTTTCAAAATATCAATTATACTTATTTTAACTTTACTACTTTGCTCAAAGATATTTTCTATGGTCAAAAATATATCCATTCATAAAATAGAGGGACAATCTGCTATTTCTATCTATTACGATTTATTTTTGAAATACTTTCTGAAATATAGTTTATGCTGTTTAGTAATTTTCATAATTTTGTTAAGCATCCATTTTTTTGGAGGGTGGAATAGTTTTAGAGTTTTTATTGATTTATTTTTCTTGGAATTTATACAAGTATTCATAATTGAACTGTTTATTTCATCGATATTGTATTTTGTTATTAAATTTGTACCAGTAGTAAGATCCATTAAAGGTGAAAATAAAATGTTTGTTGTTGAACAAATTGCATATTTAACAAAAATGATTGCTGTATTTATATTATTACCTTCTATTCTCACATCATTTATACAGGCAAATCGTCTAATCAAGATGATTTCTAGACACAAGCATGTATCAAATTTATTAGAAAATTATTATGAACTAAGTGGTGATTTAACATCTAGATATTCTCTTGATATCGGTCAACCGCAATATATTGCAGTAAAAAAGCAATTCATACAAGACACTAACAGTTTTAGATTTGCTAAATCATATTGGAGTTCAGAATTACAAACACCAGATGCAAATAATTTAAAATGGTTTTACAGCATTAGTTGGTCGTATCTCATTAGTAATGGATATATAGAAAATAATGAATGGGAAAAAGACATTGTTGTCTTATTACCTGAAAATCAGCCATATAAGCAAGGCGAAATCGAGTGGAATGTTATTTCTTCTATCCCTGACAAAAAAGAAGTCCATTTTATAGAAATAAATTCAATTCCAAGAACTTTTTCTTTAAGTGAACTTTTAATACAAGATAATATATCACCATATCCTTTAGTGTATATTCCTGATTTATATGGTTATGAGGGGCAAATTAACAATAGTATATTTTATAATGAAGAAGGGTTAGAAAAAGCTACTGCATTAGCAAATAAATCATTTATTGATAATGGGTATGTTCCAGCATATGAAGTTAAATCTATGAAAACTTCTTTTGAAGGATATTATCAATCTAATGTTGACAGCTTAGTAAAACATGTTATTTTGTTTATTTCAATCTTATTTGCAATTATATTAACGAATCGTTTCTTAATTCAATCAGATATTGACTGCAACAAGCAAAGATATTTTGTATCTTATACTGAAGGCGTACAACCTTATCATATAACATTTTATATTTTGAAAATATGTAGTCCTTCAATTCTTGCTCTTATTGCGTGTATTCTTTCAAATAGAATAACAAGTCTAGAAAATATATTGTTAAATATTTTATTCATTATCCTATTAGAAACTATTCTTTATTTTTATTATTTATATTATTACAGAAAGGTGGTTCATAAATGAAAATTAAAGTAGATAATCTATGTAAATCATTTAATCATCTAGTTTTATTTAATCATCTAAATCTTGAAATACCAGAAAATCAAATAACTTGTATTTATGGAACAAGCGGATGTGGAAAAACAACTTTATTGGATATTATCGGTTTAATAGAACCTTATCAATCTGGCAATATCTATTACGATGGCAGAACAATTAAAAATGAGAAAGAAAAAAGAAAAATGCTTAGAGAAAAAATAGGCTTTGTTTTTCAAGACTTTGGTTTAATAGAAAATGAAACTGTATTAAACAATTTGAAAATCGTTAAAAAGATTGCAAAATTAAAAGACAATGAAAAAGAAATAAATACTGTATTAGAAAGCTTACAATTACCTATAGATTTAGATAGAAAAGTATATGAATTATCTGGAGGAGAGCAACAAAGATTAGCAATTGCCAAAATCATTCTTAAATGTCCAGATTTAATATTAGCTGATGAACCAACTGCTTCACTTGATAAAAATAATAAACAAATAATATTAGACTTACTTAAAAGTTTCTCTAAAGAAGGGAAAACTGTAATTATTGTGACACATGACAAAGAAACCATAGATATTGCTGATTATAAAGTTGATTTAACTCAGTTAAAAGGAGAAAGCTGTCATGTATAAATTTTTGATGTGGATACTATCTACTTGTTGTTTGTTTTCAGGGTGCACATTAAAAAAAGAAGGAAAACCATCGGCTGCTCAGTTAGATTCTGGATATATGATTGAATCAAGTAATGATATGAATGTTTTTTATAATACTGACGGAACTCATCGATACCACTATCCCCCTGACTCTTCTTACAGCGCTGAAGAAACAAGATTTTATATAGAAGATAATCCATGTATATATTCTGATTATATTATTGGTAAAGTAGCTATGTCTGTAGAAGAAATGTTGTTGGTGGCGATTGGTTCACATTGCTTTGGTGATTCTTTTGATGGAATTGTTATGTTAAATCCAAAAGATATAAAAATAGTAAATTATGAAAAAATTGAATATCAAAGTCTTGTTAAAATACATTATTCATTCCCCAACAACTTTATTCCAACTGACTATTTAGATTTTGTTGATTACATGACATATTTAGAACCATATAACTAATACAGGAGTTTTTATGAATCCAGCACAGAATAAATACAATCAATCCAAATATAAAATATGCAAAGCGTTTATCAACTTATTAGAAACAAAAGGCTTAACTTTCAACTTAAACGCAACATTTCAAGTAAATGCAACGCATAATAAATTAACAGCCAAAATTATAGCTTGTATTTCAGCATAAATAACTGATTTATAAGCTTTTTTTGTGATAAATATATGTTAATCTATAGTTGAAAATACATATTCAGGCACGACAAAAACAACTGGCGCATTTACGTCTCAAGTAAATGCAACAATGTGTTGTGTTTAAGTTGAAATTTAAATGTACAATATCAGGCTTCACCATTACAAGATAGTGTTCACACCTGTAATACTTGCGTATAATAATCATTAGTTTTGAGGTGAATTATGAACTTTATTGTTATTTTTATTTTGTTTACATTATTTAAATTTATATATACATTTTTTCTTCACCGTATGATTGATAAACAGCGTCAATTACCGCTACCAGAATGTGTTAGTGATGTATATGATCCTGAGCGCTATCAAACATTTTTAGATTATTCCAGTGATACAAGAAAGTTATCTTATATATTTTTAATACTAACTACAATTCTTGAATTCGGACTTATTTTTGTTGGTTTTTATAAATGGGTTGATGTAATTAGCCATGGTAATGAATATTTAGTTGTACTTTATTCAACTGTATTAGTCCTATTATTTAGCTGTCCAATAGATTACCTACATGAATACCTGCAGACTTTTAAGATTGAAGAAAAATATCATCAAAACAAGAAAACAAAAAAAGAATTTAACAAAGATTTTTTATTAGAATTTCCTATGTATATTGCAAGTATTTTTTTAACTTTCTTATTTATCGCTATAGTACACTTTATTGCTAAGGCAAATTTCTATCCAATGAGCATATACAAAGCATTACTCATTGCCGTAATTATCGTTTGTATTGTATTAGTTGCCTTATTTTTCATTACCCTTCTTTCATTACTTATTATGAGAAAAACATATACCTTTACAGAAATGGAAGATAATGAATTACGTCAAAAAATCACAGGCTTACTTAAAGGTGTTAAGAAAAAGATATACCACATTTATATTTATAACGAATCGAAGAAAAGTATCAGTAAAAATGCCTTTGTATTACATTTGTTATTATATCGAGAAATCAGTATTACGGATAATTTCATTACAGAAAATGCTGAAGATGAATTACTAGGTGTTATCGCTCATGAAGTTGGTCATTTAAAACATAAGAAGACATTACTAGAATACTTGTCTTATTCACTTCTAGTATGTTTATTCTGTGTCCTAACTTATTGTATTTATAATCCTCAACTACTCATTCAATTTGTATCATGGGTAAATGCATCATTTGGTATTACAACAACAAACTATAATTTACTCGTAACAGCTATATCAACTTTTATGACACCTATCTTATTTTTATTCTCTTTATTTTCAAACTATATCAGTCGAAAAAATGAATATGAAGCTGATGTTAACGCTGTAAAAGAAGGCTATGGAGAAGCACTAATTAAAACATTTAAAGAATTAAGTCATGATGAACTGATTGATGTTAATCCTTGTAAATGGGTAGAAATAACAAAATATAATCATCCTGGTATGGTGAACAGAATTAATGCCATTTATAATGAAGAAAAGAAATTCAAGGAAGAAAGAGCATATGCAAAACAATAAAAAAGTACTCATTATATATACTGGCGGAACAATTGGAATGAGTAAAACCGACAATGGTTACGCTCCAGAAATGAACACATTTTTAGAAATGGTCAATAAGATCGATGAACTAAAAAACCCCAAAATGCCTAAGTGGGATATTATCTCTCTTCATCCTATTTTAGATTCTTCTAATATTTCTTTAAATGAATGGAATAAAATAGCTGAACTAGTTTACGAAAACTATGATCAATATGATGGTTTTGTTATCCTGCATGGAACAGATACTATGGCTTATAGTGCTTCAGCTTTGTCTTTTATGTTAGAAAATAATTCTAAACCGATTATCTTTACTGGATCACAAATTCCACTATGCGAAATACGAAATGATGCGAGAGATAATTTGATTACTTCTTTAATGATTGCGTCCGACGATAGAATCAGTGAAGTATGTTTATATTTTGGGGGAAAATTACTTCGTGGAAATCGTGCTATTAAATATTCTTCTGATGGTTTAATTGCCTTTTCTTCTCCAAACTACCCTACTCTTGGTGAAGCAGGTATCGAGATAAATATCAAAGAAGATTTGTTACTCAAGAAAACAAATAAACCATTAAAACTAACAAAAATAAAAAATATTCCAATTGGTGTAATCAAAATTTTTCCTGGTATACAAATCGATTTATTCGAGCCAATCTTATCTGAAAATCTAAAAGGAATCGTACTTGAAACATTTGGCAGTGGTAACATTCCTAATAACTCTGGCAAATTATTACCTATCATCGAAAAAGCATTCCAGCATGGAAGTATCGTAACAGTATGTTCTCAATGTCCTCATGGTACTGTAAGCTTAGGTACATACGAAACAAGTAACACACTTAAAAAAGCAGGAGCTATCAGTGGCTATGATATGACTACTGAAGCAGCGGTTGCTAAACTTTACTATTTATTCAGTCAAGATTTAAGTAAAGAAGAAATTAAAGCATCTATGGAAGTAAACCTAAGAGGCGAGCTTACTTCTAAATAAATATATAAAACTGCCGTAGTTTATTACACTATTGGCAGTTTTTTCGTTATTCAGCAATTGAAATATTAATTAATTTTTTATTTGTTCTTGCTTGAACATCAATATAATAAGATAGTTCAGCATCATTTAAATCTTCACTTTCCCAAGCATCAAATTTAGCTGTCATATCGTAATATGAATCTACAAATTCTAAATATTTCATCATCATACTTGCATCATTTTCGTCATATGTTTCCATAAACTCAACATATTTATCAATAAATGCTTCATAGCTGTCCATCGCTTCTTTAAACTCTATTCTTAAGCCATTTTCATCAACTTGTTCTACTGATTCACCACTTTCATTATTAACTATCGGTTCTGCTGTTTCTAACTGTTCATTTGTATCTTGTTTTTCTTTTGGTGATTCAATGCTAATCGACATTATATTATTACCAACATATTCTAATACAAGAGAACATCCTTCTGGATTTTCTGCTGTATAATACTTTTCTTCTTTATAGTAATTTACTGTAAATCCGTTAGCAGAACAGTCTCTAACATATTGGTCATAGTCTTCTTTACTTGTTTCTCCTATATAAACATAGAATCCATCTTCTTGTTCATATTCAAATTTGCCTATTAATGATTTAGGTACAGGCAATAAACTTCCAAGTTTACTTATTGGCCAGCTAATATTACTTAATTTCATTGGTGCTTTTAAATCAAGTCGAATCTCATTGTCGTAATACGATATATTTAAAAAGTATCCTTCCGAATTATAAGCGTTAAAAGAATCCATTATTTTTTCTTGATCAATAGTAAAACCTTTACTTATACACTCATCTAAATATTTATTGTAATTTTCTTCAGTAACCTCATTTAAATATAGCGATAATTGTTCATCTGTATTGATATATAATGTTCCAACCTTTGTTGGAGGATTAGGAAGATTATTACGTAATACTACTGTATCCCACGCTATTTCTTCATAATCTTTTGTTTCAGTTTTCTTATTTCCACTTGTAATTGCTCTCATCACATTTGAAACAACAAGTAATAAAATGACATAAAACCACCATTTCTTATAAAATGGCTTTTTTACTCCTGGTCTTTTATTTCTTTTTAAAATATTTTGTTTCTTTGAAACCATTTGTGGATATAATTCTTCATTTCTCGCTCCACATTCCGGGCAATAGTTTCCGGTAAATTCCGTACCACATTGTTTACATTTCATGACTTTTCTCCTCATACATAAAGTTATCCATATTTATTTCATCAATATTTAATTTTGTTTCACTTAATTCATTCACGATTCTTTTGGCTGTTTCTTGTCGCTTTTCTAATACCTTTTTCTGTTTATCCAGCTCTTTTATTTGGTGTATTATCGCTTCTTTTATCTCTGCTATTGATAAATGCATAAGTTTACTAATTTCCGGTAAAGTAAAATAACAGTCTTGTAAAAAGCGAATAAACAATATTCGGTTGATCATTTCCTTGTTGTAATATAAGTGACCATACTTATCTCGATTAGTAGAATGAATAAGCCCAATTCTTTCATATCTTTGTAGCATCATTCTTGAGATTTTATACTTCTCACCTATTTCGCGTATTGATAATTCTTGAATAATTTCTTCTCCCATAATAAGCAAAAGACTGCTTCAGTAGAGCAGTCAACCTTTCTAGAACTTTTCTTTCGTTCTATATCAAAAGCTGTATTTTTTGCGAGGAGATAAAATCAACACATTTTTTGATATGAATGCGCTTTAATTACGCTTTATTCCTTATCTTTTATTGATTTTTCACAATTGAATGTTATGATATTTTTGTCCATGAATGGAGGTCATAAGTCACCTCAGTAAAAACTTATTAACTAAGTTGTTGCTCAAGTTTAATTGATGGCTTGCAAAACCACCATTAACTAATTGATGGGCTTTTATCTTTTAAGGGGAGATTAAAAATGGAAAAAGAAAGTATTGGCAAGATTTTATTAGGAAAGTGGGACACAAAAACAATCGTTGGTGTCGCTATCGGTGTTGCATTATTTGGTGTATTGATGGATTATGCCTCAATTAAAGTATTCACAAACACTAACTTAACACTAGCTATGATTGTTCCTGTAATCGTTGGTGGATTATTTGGTCCATTACCTGCAGCTTTAGCTTGCGGACTTGGAAACTGCTTAGCTGACCTAATTGGTGGTTGGGGTATGTGGTTTGACTGGTCTATCGGTAACGCATGCTTAGGTTTCTTTGTTGGATGCCTAAAACTATATGGTGCAGATATTGAAAACGGTAAATTCACAGCAAAACAAATGATTATTTACGTTATTATCGCTGTCGTTGGTAACGCATTAGCATTTGGTGTAATTACACCTATCTTTTCTTCAATTTTATATCAATCAGAATTAACAATTACATTCGTACAAAGCTTAGCAGGTGGTACAGCAAATACAGCAGTATTAGTTCTTGCTGGTATTCCTATTCTTAAAGCATTAGCCGCAAGAAATGCTAAAGCTACAAATTTAACAAAAGAGTAATCCTATGGAAAAAGAACCTATTATTGAATTTAAAGATTTCAGTTTCCGATATAAATCACAAACTGAACCTACACTAAAGAATATCAATCTAACAATTAATAAAGGAGAGAAAGTATTATTACTTGGTCCATCTGGTTGTGGTAAATCAACTTTATCAAACTGTATCAATGGAATTATTCCTTTCTCTTATAAAGGTGAAATAAAAGGTTCTTGTAAAGTTGCTGGGGTGGAAACTTCCACTTCCAGCATTTTTAAACTTAGTTCCAAAGTTGGAACAGTTTTACAAGATTCAGATGCCCAATTTGTTGGATTATCAGTAGGTGAAGATATTGCCTATGCTTTAGAAAATAATATTACCCCTAGAAAAATAATGCTTGAAAAAGTTTTACAAGCAGCAACAATCGTTCATATGCAAGATTTCCTAGAATCAGTACCATATAACTTATCAGGTGGTCAAAAACAAAGGGTATCTCTTGCTGGTATTATGCATGATGATGTAGAAATACTACTATTTGATGAACCATTAGCTGCACTTGACCCTCAAATGGGAAATCAAGCAATTGAACTAATTGATGAAATTCAAAAAGAAAATAATAAAACTGTCTTAATTATCGAACATCGTTTAGAAGATGTTTTATATAGACCAGTTGATCGTATTATATTGATGAATGAAGGAGAGATTGTTTCTGATACTACTCCTGATAAATTATTAAGTGAAGGAAAACTTCATGAAAACGGTATTCGCGAACCACTATATTTATCAGCTTTAAAAATGGCTGGTTGTGATTTCACTGAAGAAGATCATCCAAGTGATATCTTCTCTATGAATCTTGATCAATATAAAGATAAAGTTGTTTCTTATTTTAATGAAGCTCCTAAAGCTGCTGCCAAAACTTTTGGTGAGTGCTTATTAGAAGTAAATGATGTTTCATTCCGTTATAAAAATAGAGCTGAAAAAGTATTAGATCACGTATCTTTTAAAGTATATAAAGGTGAAAAGATTGCTGTTATTGGTAAAAATGGTGCTGGTAAATCAACAATTGCCAAGATGATTTGTGGTGTATTACGCCCAGACGAAGGTGAAATAAAAATAAATGGTGAAAACTATTTAAAATATTCCATCAAAGAAATTGGCGAAAAAATCGGTTATGTCATGCAGAATCCTAATCAGATGCTCGTTAAAGATATTATCAAAGATGAAGTATCTCTTGGATTAAAGTTGCATGGTTATTCTGAAGAAGAAATAAATACCCGTATAGAAGAAGCACTTAAGATGTGTAATCTATGGCCTATGCGTAACTGGCCTGTTGGTGTAGTCAGCTATGGTCAAAAGAAGAGAATCACTATCGCCAGTATTCTTGCAATGAAGCCAGAAGTTATCATCTTGGATGAACCTACAGCAGGTCAAGACTATAAAGTATATACAGAAATCATGACTTTCTTAGAAGATTTGAATAAAAACTATGGTATTACCATTTTATTTATTACTCATGATATGCATCTAGCAATTGAATATACAGATAGAGCAATTGTATTTGCTGAAGGAAAGTGTGTTGGCAACGATTCAGTTTATAAGATACTTTCAAATAATGAAATTATTGAAGAAGCGAACTTAAAACAAACTTCTTTATATACTCTAGCAAGAAGAGTTGGATTAGATCCAGAAAAGTTCATTGATTCCTTCATTGTGGAAGAAAGGAGAAATAAACATGAATCATAGCGATATTATTAATCTCGTGCCAGGTTCTACTTATTTACACCGTTTAACAGGCACTACAAAAGTACGTTTGTTCATTGTACTTATTGTATATGTCATGATGTCCTTTGATTTGCCACTAATCTTACCAGTATTTATTGGTGGTCTTATCGCCTTATTCTCACTTAAACCTAAATGGAAAACATTAAAACCAATTATCATTATTGTTGTCTTAATGAATATATTTAATATCTTCTTATTCTGGGTTGCTTCACCTCATTATGGCTTGCAATATACAAATGATGATACTGTTCTGTTTGCTTTAAATAGCTACTTTGTATTTACTAGAGGAACAGTATGGTACATGGTTGTACGTTTATTAAAGATGTTAACTTCATTTGTAATATCTTTAGTATTTATCATTTCTATTACCCCAAGTGAAATGGCAGCTGGTTTAACTTCTATTGGTCTACCATATAAATTTGGTTCTATTGTAGAAATTGCTTTTAGATATATTCCTGATATTTCAAGAGACTATCAAAATATCGCTATATCCATGCAATGTCGTGGTTTAGAGCTTGATAAGAAGAAAACAAAAGCATTTGACCGTTTAAAGCAAATTGTAATGATTTTAATTCCGCTTGTTATTACATCTTTTGACCGTGTTAATGATATTGCAAATGCAATGGATTTAAGAGGTTTTGGCAAGCATAAAAAGAGAACTTACTATGCAGAACATGAAAAGATTAAAGGCGAAAATATCTTTGTTGCTTTATATATCATTCTATTAATCATCATCATTGTATATAGTGTTTATTCTAGAGTTGTTCCTCGTCCAACAGAGATGTGGATTTATTGGTAATAAATATGGATTATAAAAAAATATTTGAAGAAAATTTAGAAACATTACGCGATTTATTGAAAATTAATTCTATTTACGATGGAAATAGTGTATCTTTAACGACCCCTTATGGAAAAGGTGCAAAAGATGCACTTTTATTTATGGAAAATCTAGCAAAGAAAGATGGCTTCATTGTTAAAGAGTATGATAATCAAGCTATTTCCATCAGTTATGTAGAAAAAGATGATAAACGAATTGATATCGCAAGCCACTTGGATGTTGTTGCAGTGGATGATAAATGGACTGTTGATCCTTTTGGTGCTGTGATTAAAGATGGTCGTATTTATGGTCGAGGTACAAGTGATATGAAAACTGCAGGTTTTCTTACTTATCTTTGCTTGAAGCTGTTAAGAGAAAAATATCCTGATACGACAAATGAAATACGTATAGTATTTGGCAGTGATGAAGAAAGAACCATGGCTGATATGCATTACTATAAATCACAAGTTAGTGAGCCCCTATTTACCTTTTCACCAGATGGAACTTTTCCTTTGGTTATTGGCGAAAAAGGTGCCTTGATGTGGACGTTAAGTGGTGATTATGAAGGAATTATCGAATCATTTAATGGTGGTATTCAATGTAATATTGTTCCCCCTGTTGCTAAATGTGTGCTAAAAAATAATGCGTATACTAATGCATTAAAAGCATATTTTGATAATCATTCCTTATCTTATGAAATTACAGAGGTTGATAATAAAACCCACATCACTGTTAATGGCGTTGCTGTACATTGTTCCAGAAACTTTGATGGTGTTAACGCAATAGATGAATTATTACATGCCTTAAGCGAAGTTACTCAGGATCCTTTAGCAGAAAATCTTTATACCATCTTAGGCGAAGATTATGGTGAAGGATTAGACAGTAAAAGTGGTGAACAGTTCGATACATGTTTAACGGTTAACTTAGGTGTATTAAAAATAGAAAATGGTAAAGTATTTGCTCAAGTTGATGCACGTTACCCTAGCACTATTACAAGTAGTATTTTAACTAAAAGATTTAAAGATAAATGTATTATCAATGTATCTCTAGATTATGATGATCCTGCAACTCTTTGCAGTCTTGATGATCCATATATTAAAACAATGTATGAAACTTATGAAGAAATTATGCATGATGACTACAAACCATATGTTTCTGGTGGTGTATCATACTCTAAAGTATTTAAACATTGTGTTACTTTCGGAATGAATATGCCAACAAAAGAAAACCTGGCTCATCAAGTTAATGAATATGTGGAAATCGAAGATTGCATTAAAGCTTTAGAGATATACTATAAAACAATAGAAAAATTAGCTTTTTTAGGAGAATAAAAAAATGAAAAAAATGTTAGTATTCCAAACAGATTTTACTTACGCTGAAGGTGCTGTACCTTCTATGCTTGGTGTTGTAAAAAGCGTCGATTTAGATATCGAATGCATCACTGCAACTCACCAAATTCCTCAATATGATACATGGTCTGCTTCTTATAGACTATATCAATATATTGATTTCTGGCCAAAAGGAACAATCTTTGTTTCTGTAGTTGATCCAGGTGTTGGTACAAGCAGAAGAGCTTGTGTTGCTAAAACAAAGAATGGTTATTATATTGTTACACCAGATAATGGTTCATTAACTCATGTATATAACAAATGGGGTATTGAAGAAGTTAGAGAAATTGATGAAACAAAGAACCGTTTACACCGTGATGACAATGGTTATGTGTCTATCTTCCATGGTCGTGACTTATTTGGATATTGTGCTGCTAAACTAGCCAGCGGACAAATCACTTACGAAGAAGTAGGTCCTACTTATCCTGTAGAAGAAATCAAGAGACATGAAATTCCTGTTGCTAAAGTTGTCGATAACAAAGTAGAAGGTATCTTTGAAATTAAAGATCCTAACTTCGGTAACTTATGGACAAATATTCCACTAGACACATTCAAATCACTTGGTTTCAAAATTGGTGATACTGTTAAAACAACTATTTACTATAAAGATGAAGTACGTTATGAATGGTCATTGCCTTACTATGATTCCTTTGGTAAAGCAAAAGACCATACCGTTATGATTTATAACAACGAATTAAACAACATGGCATTAGCTGAAGTTGTTGGTAATTTATGCAAAGATTATTCGCTAGATTTTGGAAAGGACTACAAAGTGGTATTTGAACATGAATAAGTTATTGGTATTTCAAACAGATTTCGGTTTAGATGATGGTGCAATAAGCGCCATGGAAGGTGTGTCATTTGGTGTTTCTCGTGATTTAAATATTCGTCATTTAACACACAACATTCCTCAATATAATATCTTTGATGCTTCTTATAGACTATACCAGGCAATTAACTATTGGCCAGAAGGAACAGTATTTGTATCTGTTGTAGATCCAGGAGTTGGTAGCAGCCGTAAATCAGTTGTTGCAAAAACAGTGACTGGTCAATATATCGTTACACCAAATAATGGAACACTAACACATATCAATAAGTTTGTTGGTATTACAGAACTAAGAGAAATTTCTGAAAGAACAAATCGTCTTGAACATTCAGAACTATCTTATACATTCCATGGTCGTGATGTATATGCTTATACAGGTGCTAGACTTGCTTCTGATACGATTGATATGGAAGGCGTTGGTCCAAAGATGGGATTAGATGAAGTTGTTCAATTAGAACTATTTGGATGTAAAGAAATTGAAAATGGTGTAATGGGACAAGTTGATATTCTAGATGTTCGTTTCGGCTCATTATGGACATCAATTCCTTATGAAGAATTCAAAAAATGTGGTTTTGAATTTGGTGATACAGTACTAGTTACGATTTATAACCGTGATAAGATTGCCTATACTGGTCAAATCGTATATGGTAGATCATTCGCTGATGTTCCAGTATCTTCCCCAATTATTTATATGAACTCTGCATATCATATCGCTGTCGCAATCAACCAAGGTAGCTTTGCTAAAGCATATGGCATTGGTGTTGGTTCTGACTGGAAAATCACAATGCAAAAAATTGCCAAATAAAGTTTTCTAAAAGCCGAGCAATCGGCTTTTTTCTTGTGCTATCATATTTTTATGACTAATTATATTCATGTATTAATTCATCACAAAAGAATCGAAAAAGGCTGGAGTCTTGAAAGTTTAAGTCATGGAATTTGTTCTCTTAGTTATCTAGCAAAAGTAGAAAAAGGAACAATCACTCCTGCCATAGATATATGTAATAAGTTACTTGAAAAACTGGATGTTCATTTAGAAGATGACGTCAAAGATATCTTACCTAAAGTAGATTATTTCTACCATCATTTTTATGATTATGACGTTTATTTAACAGAAGAAGAACTTACTAAATTATCTAATTCTATCTATTTATTAGATGCCATTATTATTCGTGCATATCAAACAGGCAATCAAATTGATGAATTAAAAGATTATGAACCTTTCTTTACGCATGAACAGAAAAAGAAATATTATCAGATACTTGTTCATCATAATAAGATTGATTACCATGAATTACTATATCTATTTCCTGATATAGACAGTTATTCTATCATTGCGAACACTTTATATCTGCAAGGAAAATACGCTAAAGCTATACCATTCTTTATTGCTTATTATGATGCTGCTTCTAAAAGTTGTGATTTAGATAATATGATCTATGCAAAGATGTCACTTGGTTCTGTTTATGCTTGTCTTTTTGATATGAATACTTGCATAGAAGAATATAACCAGGCAATTAAACTTATTGATTGTACTCATTCTTCTAATTATAAAGATATTATTTATTACAATATCGGTGCTACTTATACAGAATTAAAACAATATGATAAAGCATTAGAGTATTTATCTAAAACGAAAATGAAAGATATGCTCTATTATCATAAGCTGGCTATCTGTTACGAGAAAACAGGGAAATACAAAAAAGCACTAGCAGCTATATCAAAAGGAAAAGAATTTCACTCTGAACATTCATATTTATTAGATATTGTAGAATATCGTTTATTACACAAAAATTATATTCATGAAATAGAATATGAAAAATTATTATGTGATACTTTGGAATGTGTTCGTCATGAATTACCACATGGTTTCTTAGCAATGCAGGAAAATGATCTTCTTGAGTACTATGAAGAAAATAGAAGATATAAAGATGCATATATCTTATTGAAAAAACAAATGCAAAAATAGTCTTTTAACGTGATTTAATGAACATAATTATTCAAATACCCGATAAAACAACTTGTCACATCTTTGGTAAAGTAAATCCGAGGATGTGATATTTATGCAAAAAACACTTTGGACAAAAAACTTTACAACAATAACTCTTGGCACAATAGTTTCAAGTATTGGTTCTACTGCTTTAAATCTTGTATTATCTTTCGTTGTCTTTTCAAATACCGAATCAACTTTTTTATTCAGTATATTCAGTGCCATAAGCTTAATTCCTAATTTATTATTACCACTTCTTTTATCGGCCTATATTGACCGTATTCCAAGAAAACCTATCATTGTCTTTCTTGATTTTCTCAATGGTTGCACAATGTTTCTATTTGGATATTTCATTTTGAAATATGGCTTCAATTTCAACATGTTTCTAACATTTTCATTAATTCAATCCTGCATATCATCAGTGTATTCAATCAGCTATCAAAGCTTATATCCTAAATTAATTCCTGAGGGTATGTCACAAAAAGGTTATACTGTTTCTTCAATGATTTATCCAACAGTAACAATCATCGCTTCGCCATTAGGCAGTTTACTATATACAAGAGTTGGTATAGGTCCTATTGTAATCGCCTATGGCTTCCTATTATGGATTGCATCATTTTTTGAACATTTCATTGATATTCATGAAGAAACAACTATTCATTCATTTGATATCAAACAATATTTAAATGATATGAAATCAACATTACAATACTTCAAAGAAGAAAAAGGTATCCGCTACACCTATATGGCCATGCCTTTCAGTCAAGGATTCTCTGAAGGTACAGAACCATTAATTATGGCCTATTTTTCTAGTACACCAACTCTTGGTATTACGCTATATTCTTTCTTTACGGTATCTCAATTTATTGGTAGAACTCTTGGTGGAATCGTTAATTACAAAATAGAATATCCAAAAGAAAAAAGATTCTCCATATGTTACTTTGTATATATATTCTATTCGATTATGGATGGTATATTACTGCTATTACCTTATCCTTTCATGTTACTCGATAGAGCATTATCAGGTTTTTGTGGTATCAATTCAGCTACGCTAAGAGAATCCAGTGTACAAAATTATATACCCGATAATAAACGTGCTAAATTGAATGCATTTATGAATATTTTTTATACACTGGCATCAATTATATGTAAGCTAATCTTTGGCGCATTAGGTGAATTTATACAAATCAAAACACTGATGATTGCTGGTTCTATTTGTTTAATCGGTATATATCACTTTATTCTCTACAATAACAAAGAATATATAAAACCTATTTATAATCAAAATTATTAATTTCATCAAAAAAGCAACTAATGATAGTTGTATATCACTAATTGCTTTTTATTTGAATTAAACTATTTGCTTAATGCATCATCAACTGCAGTTAGAATAGCTTTTGATGTATTCGTAGCTTGTGAAACGATATCAACATTTGTTGATTGCTTTTCAACGATACGTTCTGGCATTTGTTCGATAGCTGGATCAGAAATACTTGGAGTTTCGTTATGTTCAACTACTTCTACAGAACTGATAGCACCATCTTTAACAGTAACTTTAACTTTTACTGTACCATTGTTACCTTGTCCTGTTCCTTCATATTCACCATCTGTTAAATCAGCATAGTCTTTACCAGAATATGTAGCTTCTGGAGCATCGAATACGAATAAGTCTTCAGGGAATAGTTTGCTTGATTCATGAACGTTGTAACCTTCACCCATATCTAGTGTCATAACGTTTGTACCTGTGATTCTACCCCAAGTAACTGCACCGTTCATACCAACACCAGGAGCGATTGTCTTACCCCACATTTGACCAACTACTTCACCACCAGCATATAAACCTGGGATAACGTTACCTTCTTCATCAATAACTTGATTTAGTTCGTTAACAGCGATACCGCCACGGCTTGATAATACGATTGGTTGTAGTTTTAATGCATAGTAAGTATCACCTTCAAGTTTATTAACAGCTTCAACACGGTTTTCACCAGGTTTAGCAACGAATTCTCTTCCGAATTCATCTGGTTCACCAGATTCAACAGCTTTGTTGTATGTTTCTACTGTTTCAACAAATGTATCAGCAGGAATACCTAATTTATCAGCTAATTCTTCTAGAGAACTTGCGCTAACTAGCTTGTCACGGTATGCTCCACCTTCTTTGAATGAATCATAAGCTCCACGTAATGTTCCTTGTGTATCATCTAAGATCTTATCTGTGAATACTTCATACATTACGCTGTCTGGTTGAGCTTTTAAGCCTGCATTTCTTACTTCATCATCCCAAGCACATTCATTAATGAAACGTTTACCTTCATTGTTCACTAAGATACCACCTGTGTAGTATGTACCTGTAGAAATGTTTGTACCTTGAGTTGTGCTGCCTGGATTTGGATATCCTTTTGGATAAGTTTCAATCCATTCCATTGCTTCATCAGTAATATCAGCACCAACTTCTTGCATCATTCTTAAACCATAACCATCATCACTTGCTAATGCAGCTGATAACAAGTTGTGTAAGTCTGTTGAATATAATTCGAATAGTTTAGGGTTAGCAGCGTAACCACCAGTTGACATGATTACACCTTTTGTAGATGTGAAGTGATATGTCTTGCCATCATCACCAACACCAACAACACCTGTAATTTGTCCTTTGTCGTTAGCTAATAATTTTCTGCCTGAAACATTTGTATAAACTTGAATCTTGTCTTCTTTAGCAATAGCCTGTTCAAATACTTCGATAACTGGGTTAGCTAGTTTTGAATCAGCTTTTGGAAGTGGTACATATGTTCTCTTATATTCATAAGGCATATGACCAGGGTTAGTAATAACTTTATTACCTTCAGCATCAGTCATGAATGGATAATCTTTAACACCCATGTTGTATACCCATTCCCAAGCTTCTGTAGCGTGAGTAGCATAAGCATGGATTAAGTAATCAATTGGATGACCACCATTTAGGTTAGCGAACTTTTTGATTTCTTCTTCATAACGTTCTGCATTATCTTCTGTTAAACCTTGTTCTCTTTGTAATGTTGTATCAGCAGCTGAGAATTGGCCAGTTTTCATACGCATGAAACCACCTAAGTTAGCTAACTTTTCAACAACGATTACCTTTTCTGCACCGTTTTCTACTGCCGTTAATGCTGCAGACATACCTGTTCCGCCACCACCGACAATAATTACATCAGCACTGTCTTCAACATCATAAGATGCAGCTACAGCACTTGCTTCTGGTGTTGCTGTTGGTGTAGTTGTGCTTGTTCCGTTTGAACAACCTGCAAACATGAAAGCACATAACATCATCGCAACAATTTTGTTTAATTTTTTCATTTTCTTTTTCCTCCACTCTCCATTATAACTTTGTCAAAAATTTCATAAATAACTAAATAATGCTTCAATTTATAAATTTCATAACTATAATTGAGATATGGATAAATATCAAAAACTCGAAAATTACCGTGTGGAAAAAGATGAATTCTCTAATTTTGTCATGAGTTGTCACTTTGATATCAGTTTTTTTACTCGCTTTCCAATAAAATCCCACACAAAATTAACGAATATCATTATTGATAAATTTAAGATAATCATATTAGAAAAAGGAAATGTTGATTTACTTGTAAATGGTTATACTTATACCCTTAATCCATATGATGTTGTACTAATGCCACCAATGTGTTTACATAGTGCCGAAGCTCATGGTGGAGAAGTTATTTTATATGAGATATTCTTTAATTTTGAACGTTTTTCTAAAGAATATGAACTAATTAATATGTTAAATCTTGTAACACCAAAGAAAATATCTTTAGATCCTCATGATATAAATATGGATAACATCAACAGCATTTACAATTCAGCAAAAGCAAACAAATTTGGTGCATATTTAGAATGTATTTTCTTAATCAGTAAAGTTCTAAGTCATTTTGCAAACGAGGAATATATAACCCAGTTTTCAAAAAACAACAACAATTCTGCTGCAGAACTAATCAATTCTATGATTAGTTATGTAGAAAATAATTACATGTATCCAATCAGTGTTAAAGACATATGCAATGAACTAAAAGTAAGTCAAAGCTACTTATATCGTTGTTCTATGGCTATTTTAAATATTTCTCCAAATAACTATATTCTTTACTTTAAAATGGCAAAAGCAGATCGTTTATTAAAAATCAAAGATTTATCTATTGAAGAAATAGCTGAAATGACAGGATACGAAAATATTTATCATTTCAGCAATACATTTAAGAAACACTTTGGTATCTCACCATCAAGTTATCGTAAGCAATCCTATTAGATAGCTTATATCGCTGTATTAATAAGAAAAAGGATTCTTGAATTCTCATTAATGTTAGAGAGATTTAGAATCCTTTATCTTTGCCATTATATTTCTTATTCAACACCAGTTCTTACTAGATTATATCCACCAGTAGAACAGCCGTTTGCTTCATATATTTTATTGCCCCATCTGTCAAATACATTACCACAATTATCTGTTGTGAATGGTCCACCATCATCCCATCCACTGTTTTGCTTTGTTTCTGTTGTTGCTTCAGTAGGTTTCACTCCATTTTTAATAACAGCTATAGAATATGTAGAGAACTTACTTGTTTTAAATGTTAATGCATTACCATTTAGTTCTGCATCTAATATTTCAGCATCTCCATTATGCACTCTTAAGAGTTTAAAATCATTATCTTTAATTTTAGCTAATGCCGCATCATCCAAATATAATGTAATAACAGCTTCTTTTGTAAGCTCAGTTATTTTATTTGGTGTTAATTCTCCATTTTTCATAACATATAGTGATAAATCAAAATATTCATAATCAATTGTTTTTGAATCATCAGCTATTCGATTTTTAACAATTTTTTCAATATTTGCTTTTTCATCATCTGTTGGCGTAACAGGTGCTTTAACAATTGCTTGTAATGCATTAACTGTTTCTGTTGAATCTTTGTCATCAATTTGCTTAATATTATTTAATACTGTTTCATCTACTGCTGGTGTAATCGTATCTACTGCAAGTGAATCGCCATCTTTGATTATTTCATATTTACCGTTAATAAAAGTACAATTATTTCCACTAGTTAGATATTTAGAAACATCATTTGAGAAGGTACCTCCTGAAATTCCTATTTGAGGGTCTTTTCCATACTCGTTTAAACCAGTAATACATTCTTTAGATCCAGAGAATGTTCCTCCAGTAATATTTGTAATTCCTTTATCAAATTTATCATCAACTGCTATTGTACAAACAACTCCGAGATTATCGCTAAGACTTATTAAATTGCCATTATTAATTGTTAATAAATTGACATTGTAAACTGTGCCACCTGATGCATATCCTTTAATTGTTCCACCATTGATAGTTGTTTCTCCATTATCATCATTTTTAACAGCCCATAATCCACCAGAGAGATTACCACCATTAATTGTTAGTTTAGCTGTTTGACCATTTATTGGTTCTGGTTCATTGTTTGCTGGACTCTTTGAGATATCATACCATCCATTTGCAATCAAACTGGAATATTTACCATTTCCTTCAGCACCTTGGTTAACTGTGACACCATCATTAATTGTCATTGTGCCATAATTCTTTATTGTATACCAAGAATTGCCACCATTAGTGTCAGCATCGCTTCCTTTTTCGTTACTTCTTGTATATGTACCACCATCTAAAGTTACAGTTCCTTCAGGATAGTTATAAATAGCTCCACAGCCATGGCTTATATTATCAACTGTGCCATTACCTTTACTGTCAATAATTGTTAATATTCCATGGTTTTCTATTGTATGCCTGCCATTATCATTTGTTAATGTATGGCCGTTCAAATCAAGTGTTAATACTTGATCTTTCTTAATAACTATTGACCCAAAATCATAATCCATAAGTGTATACGTGTTATTAATAGCAAAATCAATTTTATCTTGAAGTGATAATCCTGCTGCTGGCGTTTGTGCTGGTGATTTACTATTTTCATTTGTCTCTTCAGTTTCACCTTCAGCGTATAAACATACTCCAGATGTTATAAACATCATTGCAGAAATCATTCCTACTAAGAATTTTCTCATATTCCCTCTCCTCTACTTTAAGTTCCAATTAATCATGCGTATATCTCACAAAACTAATAATAGTAACCTTTATGATTTAATTTATATTCGATATTACCACCAGTGTCAACGAAATTTTTTAACAAATAAATGCAAAAACCGAAGTATTACACCTCGGTTAATTTTCATTTGCAATTAATTGTAAACAATTACTCAATAGTAACTTTGATACCAGGACCCATAGTTGTTGAAACTGTAACGCCCTTGATATAAGCACCTTTAACTGTTGCTGGCTTAACACGAACGATTTGATCGTAAAGAGCTTTGTAGTTTTCAGCTAATGCTTGTTCTGTGAAAGATACTTTACCGATCATAACGTTTAAGTTACCATCTTTATCTACACGGTATTCAACTTTACCTTTTTTGATTTCATCGATAGCTTTAGCAACATCTGGTGTTACTGTACCAGTTTTAGGGTTTGGCATTAAACCTTTAGGACCTAATAATTTACCTAAACGACCTAATTGACCCATCATATCTGGAGTAGCAACGATTACGTCGAAGTCGAACCATCCACCTTGGATTTGTTCTAACATTTCTTTTCCACCAACGAAGTCAGCACCTGCAGCCTTAGCTTCTTCAACTTTAGGACCTTGAGTGATAACTAATACACGTTGTGTACGACCTGTTCCGTTAGGAAGAACAAGAGCACCACGAATATTTTGTTCTGCTTGACGTGGATCTACGTTTAATGAAAAGCTAACTTCAACAGAAGAATCAAACTTTGTTGTAGTTGTTTTTTGTGCTAAAGCAACTGCTTCAGTATAGCTATATGTTTTGCTGCGATCAACCATCGCAAGAGCTGCACTATATTTCTTTCCTGCCATGATTATTTTTCCTCCCAGCCTTCGATTGTAATACCCATGTTACGTGCTGTACCAGCTACTACTCTCATAGCTGCTTCAACATCATTAGCATTTAAATCTGGTAATTTGTATTCAGCAATTTCACGTAATTGTGCTTCTGTAATTTTACCAGCTTTTACTGATTTAGGTGTTCCAGAACCTTTTTGAACGCCTGCTGCTTTCTTTAGTAGAACTGCAGCTGGAGTTGTTTTGATAACGAAATCAAATGATTTGTCTTCATAAGCTGTGATGATAACTGGAACGATATCACCGTGACGATCCTTAGTTTTGTCATTGAATTCTGTACAGAACTTAGGCATGTTGATACCTGCAGATGCTAGAGCTGGACCTGGTTTAGCTCCACCAGCAGGAAATTGAAGCTTACAAATTTTTGCAACTTTCTTTGCCATGTGGCTTTCCTCCTTATAAGTTAATTTTCCACATGCAGTGGTCAACAGATGAGTTGCCATCCTTCCACGCATGAATGCACAACAAAAAGATGTGCTTATTTATGGTATATCAACTTTCATTTCTCGTCAATTAATTTTATAATAAGAGCTGTATTTTGTTATGATATATTCTATACAATTGGAGGTTCGTTATGGAAACAACTAAGCGTTGCCCACATTGTGGTGCTACACTACCGGAAGGTTCAATATATTGCTACAAATGTGGAACAAAAATTGAGACACCTGCAGATATACCTGATTACAGTCAATTAGTGGATAATACTTCAACTAATCCACAAGATCAAAATATACCTATTGATGATTTATTAGGACAAACACATGTCATTAACTCTTTAATGAGTGAATTAGACAGTATTGTTAATGGCGATGACTTTGATACACCTGTTACACCATCCGTTAAACCAGCAAATGAAGATACTGCCACTCATGATGTTCCTATTAATACATCTATGAATCACGCAGAAGAAGCTGACTCTTCAAAAGATGAAGATTCTAATACAGATACCAACCCATTTGCTTGGGAGATTCCTTCTTTTAATCCTTCTTCCAGTTCTTCACAAGCTGATACTTTCCAAGAAAATACGATTGAATCAACACAAGAAGAAACTAAACCTGTTGAAGAAAGAAAACCATTATCTCGTGCAGCTAGACATAGACATGTACTTGATGATACAGAAAGTACAATTACTACCGAGTCTAATTTTGATGAAGATGAAGAAGAAAAGAAAGCTCCTGCAATCAAAAAAGAGAAAAAGAAGAAAAAGAGTTTCTTATTTGATGATGAGGATGAAGATTACGACGATGATGATTATGATGATGAAGACGAAGACTTTGAAGATGAATATGCTGAAAAGCATGTATGGCCTATCGTTCTTGGTATTATCTTATTAGTTGTTGTAGTTACCAGCGTATTACTTGTATTATTCAAACCAGATATCGTTAATAAAGGAATTGATAGTGTAAATAATATTTTTAACACTGAAATCAAGCATATAGGTGCAACACCTGAACCATTAGAAACGGTATCTCCTGTTACTGCTGACCCAACAGAAACAATTGATACAACTATCTATGATGCAGAACATGCACAATTCTCTGCAGTAGCTCACTTATATTCTTCTTTCTACAAAGAATATATCAACGCCTATAACACTGGTGATATTCAAAGCTTAAATCATGTTTCTGATTCATTAAAAGCTGAAATTCAAGATCGTTATACAAATTACAACTCAGGCTTAGGTTTTGAAGCCAAGTTCACTTATATCGATTTAGATTCATATGTTATTTCTGATTTACAAGAAGATGGTTATTACAATATCAGTTTTAATACATACCAGGAAAATAGATGCTGGGATAAAGAAACAAATGAAGAAAAAGATAACAACCCTACAATGGCTGTATCTATGCGTTATAACCCAGAAACAGGTGACTATTATTTATCTTCTATGAAGATTGACAGTTCTATCACGCTTGGTAATAGAACGATTGACGTTACTACATGGTAATTTAACTTGTAATTAAAACACCTAAAAGTCCTTAATTCTGTAATAGGAACTAAGGACTTTTTCATTTGCTTTATTTATTTTTTATCGAAGCATTTATAGTTCCAAGACACAAGCCAAAGACTACGCCCATCGATAAACCTAATTCAACTTTTTTATTTATCATAATATATCCTTAAGTATTATCTGTTTACTTTTTCATCCTCTTAGCTTCAGGTGCATAATCAATCACAACTGTCTTGTAAGTCATCATATATACTTCTCCTTATTCAAGCACAGTATAAAATATACAAGTAAAATCTCCCTTTCCTTTGTCATAAAACATATGTAAAAATCCCAGCATACCATAACGATATACTGGGAATTCACTTCTATTATTTAAGACAAAGAATTATAGAATACGATTAATATTTCCTTTAACTGCTTCAAGCTCTTTAGTAGCATTCTCTATATCAAGATTTTTTAGTTCCATTAATAGAGCAACTTTAACATCATAATTTGTTTGTACTAATAAGTCGTGTGCTCTTTCTAGAGTACAGTGTGTAGCTTCTGTCATAATGTATTCTAGTCTCTTACGCATCTTATCACTTACAGGTGGCACTTTAATCATTAAGTTTTCATACACATTACCAAGCTGAGCCATAGTAATTGTTGTAATCATATTTAAAATCATTTTTTGGCAAGTACCTGATTTTAATCTTGTAGAACCAGTAATTACTTCTGGTCCACTAACTGCTTCAATTGGATAATCTGCATATTCAGAAACTAATGCACCAGGGTTATTTGTGATACATGCTGATTTTACACCATGTTCCTTACACCATTTTAATGCACCTATTGCATATGGTGTTCTTCCTGAAGATGATAAAGCAATAACAAAGTCTTTATTAGTAACGTTTCTACTTTCTAAATCTGGTCCTGCATTTTCATCATGATCTTCAGCACTACCATCTGTTTTCATAATATCTGTGAAGTTACCTGCAACAATAGTCACAAATTCATTTGTACATCCAAATGTAGCGTTTGCTTCAAATGCATCTAAAGATCCTAAATATCCTGAATGAGCTGCACCAATAAATACAACTCTTCCACCATCACCAATCGTTCTTACACATTCTTTAATAACTTCATTAACTACTGGCAATACTTTTCTAACAGCAGGAACGCATGCTTCATCCTGTTCATTCATCATTTTTGTAGATTCTTCAATAGACATCTTAGGAAGATTCATTGAGGCTGGATTTCTTTCTTCGGTAGTAAGTGTTAATAAATTATCCTTCATTATAAAATTCCTAACGCTCCTAATACTACAGCTGCACCAATAAGAAGACCCATAACTTTAATAGCTTTAACTTTCTTATCTTTTAATAAGTATAGAGTACCTAATGTTACTAATAATGGTAATAAATTTAGCCATAGTTTATCTAAGATATCTGTTTGAACAGACATTGGATTACCTTGAATACTGATTGTAAGTGGTGTAGAAATAGATACAAATCCTACAGTCATTGCACCCATAACCATAGCACCCATTGCACTTGCGCCTTTAATTACTCGTTTAATTAAATTACTTTCTAATATTTTTTGTAATCCCTCTTTACCTAAGTTATAACCAAGCATCCATACATAATATGCAAGTCCTAGCATAATTCCCATCATTAATACTGTATAGATGACAGGTCCAGCAACAGAGCCATTAGCGCCTAGAGAAATACCAATTGATAGAAGAATTGGTGTTAATGTACCTTGCCATAAAGTATCACCAATACCTGCAAAAGGTCCCATTAAACCAGTTTTAATACTGTTGATAGCTTCATCAGAAATCGGAGCACCATTCGCTCTTTGTTCTTCCATAGCGATTACTAAGCCATTGATAACACCACCAAAGTGAGGTTCAGTATTATAGAACACCATGTGTCTTTGAACAGCTGCTTTATATTCTTCTGGATTATCCGCATATAATTTTTCAATAATTGGATACATAGCATGACAGAAACCTGTTCCAGCTAATCTTTCATAGTTATAGTTTGAATGTGAGAAAAATGTCCATCTCCAGAATGAATTAACAACATCTTTTTTATCTAGTTTCTTTACTGTATTTGTCATCTTAATTCTCCTCAACTTTCTTATCATCATTCAATGTGTAGAACCATGCAACAATGAAGCCAAGCACTGCAATTACTGTAGTATTTAGTCCTAAGTAAACACTTAGAATAAAGCCTAAAATATAGAATGCCATTGTGTTAGGTCTATTAATCGAACGCAAGTTCATTGCAACACCTAATGCTGGTAAAATGCCACCAATTACTTGTAAAATGTGTAACACTCTTTCAGATAGCATTGAAACAAGTGATACAACATAATCTGCACCGAAGTAAGCACCTAATGTAACTGGAATAACGCACATCAAGAACATAACAATTTGAGGTGGAACTACATGATAGAAACAAACTTTCTTTAAATTTCCTTCTGCAGCAGCTTTATCAGCCATATGTACAAAAGCAACGTCAATTGTCATATGAGCAATCCAAATAGCTGTACCTAACATACCAAATGGAACGGCGATAGAAATAGCTGTAGCAGTATCAACACCACTGCAAATTGCGAATGCTGTACCTAATACACCAGCTAAACCAGGGTCAGATGGAATTGTTCCACCAGCTGAAATATAAGCGATATATGGTAACTGAATAGCTGCACCATAAATAATACCTTCTGTAGGATGTCCCAAAATACATCCAACTAATGTTCCAGCAACTAGTGGTTTCTGGAAAATACTTGCCGAACCAAGTACTGTTGTCCAAGGTGTACCGATATTACCTAAGTAATAAATCACACCCATCAAAAATGCTTGTAATAATGTTATTTGCATGATTCTCTCCCTTTTCTCCTTATATTAATTTCTTTAAATTAATTGCTTGATCTTCTGTAACCATTTGTATTTCAACATCTACTCCATGTTCCATTATTTTTTTGAATGTTTCGATTTCTTCTTCACTCGCTGAGATGTTTCTATACAATGTTTTACGATTCATTGTTGAACCCATACCTCCAAGATTTACTTTTGGTAGAGTAATACCATTTTCAATAAGATTTAGATATGGAGCTGGTGTTTTTGCTAGAATAATTACTTTTTCATCCCCAATTTTACTAACAACATCAACTGATTTTTCAACAGTAGTAACTTCTGTTTTAATGTTCTGCGGAACAAGTGTTTTAATAATCATTGATAAAAACGCATCATTTGCTGTCGCATCATCAATTACTATTATTTTGCTTGCTCCAGTGTAATTAAGCCATGAAGTCATTACTTGTCCATGAATTAAACGATCATCTACTCTTGCTAATACAATTTCCATTTATGTGCTCTCCTTTCTATTGCATTAAACGATCAATTACGTTAAAAATACTTTCTTGTCCAACTTGGATAATTTGTTCAGCTAATTCTTTAGCTGTGATTTCATCATTATTTGACATTAAAGCTTGTAATGTCATTGGAAGATTTACTCCTGAAACAACTGGAATACCCCTCATACCCACTTTTTGAACTGCTTGATTACAAGGTGTTCCTCCAAATAAATCGGATAAAATCAACACTTCTTGATAGCCCTTTTCAATTAATCCATTTACTTCTGTTGTTATCATTTCTCCAAAATGACCTGGTTCACATCCTTCTTCTAAACCTATTGTTCGAATATAATCATGTTTACCAGTAATCATTTCACTTGCCTTTTCTAAAGCTTCTGCAAAAATTGAATGGCTTATTATGACAATTCCTACCATATATTCACCCTTCCTTTCATAAAAAATGTTTTGGCTATCTACATATTTAATGTAGTTCCAAAACATCATTTTGTTTTTTATTGTTTGTTCACGATATTCGTGCAATTTAGAAAATTTTATCAAGTGTTTCTTTCAATACCGAAATAAAATTCTCGTATGTTTTTTCTCTCGATATCTTTTCTATAGCTTCTTTGTTACCCGTCAGTTCTGAAATATACTTCCAAATTTGGAAGGCTTTTGGGTTACCAGTTTCTGTAGATATTAACATTACTATATTTACAGTATGTTCTTCATTCCACTCTAATGCATTATCTAATAAAGCAACAGCAACAAAAGTATCTTCTGTTATTGGATGTAACGGATGAGGAATCCCAACTCCATTTCCAAAATATGTTGTGCTTAAACTTTCTCTTTGCAAAACCAGTTCACCAAACTTGTCATCTAGATGTAACTTTTCTTTTGACATTTGAATTAGTTTTTCAATCAATTCTGTTTTATCAGAATAAGAACCAGTAATAAACAAATCTTTAGAAAACTTCTTAATTAATGCATCTGCACTAGCATAACCATTAATTGCAATATTGATACGATCATAATCTTTTTCAGTTGGAAATAAATCCACTTTGGTAGCTGCACCATTAAAATTATTGTCTTTCTCTGTTGTTAATAATGCATCATATTCTGATAGATTCATTTTGTTTGCTTCGTACGGATAACAAAAATCAATTGTATTAATTTCTTTCTTAAACCAAGTTAGAAGTCTTTGTTTTAAAAGAATTGTCTCTGATTTCCTAAGAGATGAAATAATTAATATTTTTTTGCCAGATTCATTAACAGATATGTTATCTAAGCCGTAATTAAAATATAACGTAAAGTATGCTATTTCATCTTCAGATAGTTGAATGTGATATTTTTCCGCCATTAAAGAGCTCAAAAAACTAGCAATATCAAAAGCAAACGGAAATGACAGCTTAATTTCTGATAGCATAATATTTTTTAATTGTTTCTTACTTTCAACTCTTGTTAATAATGGTGAAAAATGAAGCATTAAAGCAACTTTCAAATCTATCATTTCTCTAAAATCCACATGGAATTCTTGATTAATTCTATCTAATGCGTAATCAATAAATTCATTAATATCTGGTGGTATTTCATATACTGAATCTAATTCTTTTTTACCATGAAGATTAAGTGCAAAATATTTAATTTCATCACTCAAATCAACAGAATTAACAGGTAAAAAATGTTTCATGATTTCTTCAGCCAAACTATATTCTTCAAGAGTTTCTGCATTATCATAAATATGATCATGGATAACAAAACCCGCTTTAATACGTGTTGCCGTAAGTAAAAAATGAATAATCATGCTTTCAAGAATATTTTCGGATACTCTATATTTATGATGTACGCATATTTCAATAAATCCCTCTTTTATCTCATTGATATGCTTAACATATTGATAAAAGGTATCATTAATTTCCGGTTTCACCCAGTATATATTCTCATAAGCAAGACATCTTCTTTTATTAATTTCTGTCCCTTCTGCAATATATCCTTTAGAAAAATCATATATTAGCTTTAAATCATATTTATCAAATATATTTTTTACTTCTTTAATATCTTGATAAAGAGTTGATTCTGACACATTAATTGAATTCATTAATTTAACTTTATTAATGCCTTTTGGATAATTCATCAACGTATAAATAATTGTATTTACTCTTGTTTTTTGATTGTTGAGTTCTTGGTTATCATTAACATTCTTTACTGCTTCTTTAAGTTCTTTATAAGTTAATTCATCTTGATAACTTAACCTATATCCTTTGGATGCAACACTATCAATAGATATATGTTCATTTGTAGATAAAAACTTCTTTATATTATTGATATCACTTTTAACTGTTCGTACACTAACACCTAATTGATCAGCTAAATTTTGAGCAGAATAAAATGTATCACTGCTAGCATCATGTAATAAATCTAATATGATTAATTCTCGTTCAGTTGACATCTACACCTCACATTAAATCTCTATCCTAATTGTAATCATTTATTTTCTTAACATTGATTTTTTTATCAAATTGTCTTTTGTGAAATTGCACGAATATCGTGCAATTTGGTACAGTTCATTCGATGCAACTAAAAAACGGACATATAAACTCCATTTTCAAAGCATATGTCCGTCCACCCTATTCTTTTAGTGATTATCGTTTTGTAACGTCTTTTTCTGTATCAATCTCTAGAAGTTTTTTATTTAATTCATTTTCAATACGAGTAAGTTCTGCTTCAGCAGCTCTTCTCTTTTCTCTTCCATCTTTTTGAATTGCAATAACTTCATCAAGAGTCTTGATAAGTTCTTCATTTGTATGAGTAAGTGTTTCGATATCAACGATACCTCTTTCACTTTCTTTAGCTGTTTCAACAGTAGCCTGGTGAAGTGTTTCAGCATTCTTCTTAAGAAGTTTGTTCGTCATATCGTTAACTTCTCGTTCTGCCTGGATTGCTTCCTTAGAATGAGAAATACCAAGAGATAGTACGATTTGGTTCTTCCATAGAGGAATTGTATTTACGATTGTACTTTGAATCTTTTCTGTCATTAATGTGTCGTTATTTTGTAATAAACGAATTTGTGGGCCCATTTGTACAGCAACTTGTCTAGTTAATTCAAGGTCATAAATCTTCTTTTCAAAACGATCGCACGCTTGAGATAAATCATTAGCAGCTTGTGCATCTTCTGGTAAACCTGTTTCTTTTGCTTTAGCAATCAGTTTAGGCAATTCATTTTCTCTAACTTCTTGAAGTCTCTTTTTACCAGCAATAATATACATTGATAATTCTTTACTGTTTTGTTGATTTCTTTCATATAGTTGATCAAGTAAAGAAACATCTTTTAATAATTGAATTTGATGATCCTCTAAAATAGACGCAATCTTATCAACATTCTTTTCAGCATTATCATATTTAATCTTGAAGTTGCTAACTTTATCAGCGCCTTTTTTAAAGAAACCAAAAATGCCTTTCTTTTCTTCTTTTTGATTAGGATCAGCATCTTTTAGTTCGCCAACTAATTGACCAAGTAAATCACCAATTTCGCCTAAATCTCTAGTTTTAACATTTTTTAATGCAGCGTCACTAAAGTCTGTAATTTTCTTTTGAGCAGCAGAACCATAATTTAAAATGGCATTTGCCTGCATAATATCAATAGTTTCTGAGAAGTCATTAACTTGTTTTTTTTCTGCATCATTTAATTTTGCATCATCAAGCATTTCTTCAATAGTCTTTTGAGGTGCCACCTTAGTAGCTTCTTCTTCCTTTTTCTCAGTTAATTCATTTAATTGTTGTTCTTGTTCAGCACGTGTTTCTTCAGGTGTTAATGTCAATTGAATTGACTGTTCCTGAACTTGTGCTTGGCTATTATTTTCACTCATATTTCTGTCCTCGCTATATCATTATCAGTATATCACAACTTGGATTTTTTCATTAAACTAGTGAATGTGGGAAATAAATTTAGTTTAAACTTGTTTGTCCAAGTTGTGCAAACAAGTTATTCTGGCGTTTATTAGAAATACATTTTAAAAGATATATACACTTCACAACTCTATATTTTTATGATTTTTATGGATAGCTACAATGAAGTCTATTTCTACATCATCCATTATTTACTATTAATTTCCACATATTTTACAAAAGTAAGGTATCATTGTTAAAAGTGGGAGGATTAGTTTATGGAAGAAACACAGAAAAAAGAACTATACAATGAGCATTCAATTGGATTATATGACGTACAAAATGCTCGCGATTTAGGTGGATATAAAACAATTGATGGTCGTACTGTTAAAACTGGATTGCTGATTAGAAGTGGAAGATTATCTAACGCTTCTAAAGAAGATATACATATTCTAAAAGATTTATATCATTTAAATGCTGTTGTAGATTTCAGAATTATTCGTGAAAGAATTGATTCTCCTGATGTGAAAATAGATGGTGTAACATATTATACCCTTCCTCTAGTAGATGATAAATCGCCCATGGTTGGTGGTGTTCATAAAAGATCTGCAAACAACCAAAATCCATTATCCTATTTTATTGACGTCATTAAACAGGGTCATGGGAAAAGTGATATGTATGTAAAGCTATTTAAGAGTGAACGTTTCCAAAAAGGTATGACTTCCTTTTTCCAAATTCTACTTAATAGCGATGGTGAGCATAGCATTTTATGGCATTGTGCTGCTGGAAAAGATAGAGCAGGAAGTGCTGCCGCATTAACATTACTTGCTTTAGGCGTCGATATAGAAACTGTTTTAACAGACTTTGACTTATCTAATATTGCCTATAACGAATGGATTCAAAAAAGATTAACTCAAGTATCTCGTATCACAAGAGATCCTGAAATATTAACTGTCGTACGTTCACTAAGTGGTGTAAATGTTGATTATATGCGAAACGCAATTGACGCTACAATACTTGATTACGGTAATATTGAAAACTATTTAGAAGTATGTATGAATGTCACAAAAGAAGATATAGTTAAGCTTAAGGATATGTACCTGGAGTAGTACATATCCTTTTTTATAATACTTCTATTATTTCTTCTTTTGTTGGCATTACGCCTAATGCTCCTTTTCGTTTTGACACAATGGAAGCAGCTCCATTTGCAAAAGATAACATATACTCAAGATCTTCTTGTGTTAATTGATCTAATCCTTTTTCTAATACTGTATGTAACATACATCCACAGAATGTATCGCCACAACCTGTTGTTTCTAAAGGGCCATCATGTAAATATGCAGGCTTGCATACTTTGATATCTTTATAGTATGCACGTGATCCTTCCTTACCCAAAGATAAGCCTATTAGCTTTATATTTGGATATTTGTCTCTGATATAAGTGATTCCTTCATCGTAATCTTCTTTACCTGTAAACCACTGTATTTCATTATCAGATATTTTTAAAATATCACATCTTTGTAATACATAATCTATCTCTTCATGAGCTTTTTCTAGTGAGGACCATAGCGGTTTGCGAAGGTTTGGATCAAAAGAAATAAGGATATGATTTTCTTCCGCTACTTCTAAAGCATGGATTGATGCTGATTTTGCCGGTTCACTTGTAAAAGATAAAGAACCTAAATGAAATATCTTTGTATTCTTGATTAGTTCATCATTTACTTCATCTTTTCTTAGATTTACATCTGCACCAGGATTACGATAGAAAGCAAAATCTCTATCACCATCTTCTTTCTTGATAACAAAAGCTAATGTTGTATGTACTTTATCGTCATAACATAAACCTGTCGTATCAATCCCCTGCTTTTTTATCGCATTAGTTAATTGTTTTCCAAACCCATCTTCTCCAACTTTACCAATAAAAGCAACTGAATGATGCAGTTTAGTTAGCATTGCTAAAACATTACATGGTGCTCCTCCAGGATTTGCTTCATACATTGGATTACCCTGTGCACTTATATCATTTTCCGTAAAATCAATTAGTAATTCTCCAAGAGCTACTACATCATATTTTTCCATAATTCATTAATATAGGTTTTCTATTAATTTACCTACATATTCCTCCGCCTGTCCTTTTTTCAGTTGTGTTGAAATACCGTCGTGACCACCATTGAAGCCTTTAGCCTCTACAACATATGTACTATGCCCATTTGCATAGCCCCAAACAAGACATAGTTTTGCATTTGAGCTTTGTTTAATTTGCACTCCAAGTCTAGCCGCAAGTTCACAAGGAATAATAACAAGCTCCAAATCGTTCATACGTATAATTGTACTTGTTAAATCAATAAATACATGTTCCTGTTTTAATTTTCTGTCACAACCAGCAATTTCTGATAATAACCATTTTCGATCATCGAATTCCGTAACTATTTGTAATTTTTCTTCCAGTTCTTTCTTCTTTTCTAATAATGCTTTTATATCCGCATCATATTCAACCGTAAAAGGTACATCTTTTGCTTGTACATTGCTTACTTCTATACTTTCTTCATGATTAAATCCTGCAAGTCTACTTGCAATACCAACAGATACCCGTTTTAATTCGTTGAAATCATTATTATGTCTATATAAGCGATTACTCATATCTCCAGCATTACCATTCATCATAAAAGGTTCTACCATTAAATATGGCGTTAATTCTCTTCTAACATTACCTAACAAATCAGCACTGATTTGTAATTCAAGTGGACTATTTACCGTAGAATGACACGATATATTGACTATCGCTGCTATTATATTTTTATTATTAAAGAATTCGATAACTGTGACCATTTGATCCCCAAATTTATCTTTACCATTACGATTACCATAAAATCCTTCTACAGTATCTTGTCTATAGGTAATATTTGTATATTGTTGCATGTTATTATATGCATCTTTGATTGCTTCCATTGTTTTATCAAAAACAAAGTCCATATAACCATCTTGCGGTTTATCGTCTCCCATAGAAAAAGTATATGGTCCAGAATGTGTATGTGTTGTACTGAAGATAACACAAGATTCATCTATATCATATTGATGATGAACAGCTTTCTTAATTCTTCTACCAAACTCCCAGTCAATACCAATAATATCAGCATTAATAAAACATAACAGTTTATCATCCACTTCCCACAATAAAACATGTAATTCCAAATCATCATGCACTCCTGTTGATTTATCTTTCCTCATTGCATGTCCACAAAGTTTGACAGATTCTTTTGGTGTAATAACGCATTTACTTCTTCCTATTTTATTCATGATATTAGCTCCTTTTTTTATAATTATACCTATCTTACAGCTTCTATACAGGTAATATAAATTCAAGATTATTGTGATCGTTTAATAACTGCATTCTTTAAAAAATCATCATTTTATTCTAAGATTAAAACATGCAAAAAATATTTGTTGTAGAGGATGATCATGTCATTCGAGAACAGTTATCAAAACATTTAGAAATGTGGAACTATGAAGTATATTGTTGCATTAACTTTCAATATGTTTTAAAAGATTTTGAAAAATTTAAACCTAATCTTGTTTTATTAGATATTAAATTACCTTTTTATGACGGTTATTACTGGTGTAGTGAAATACGTAAAACATCTGATGTTCCGATTGTCTTTTTATCCAGTGCCAGTGACAATATGAATCAAGTTATGGCTATGCATTTAGGAGCTGATGATTTTATCGCAAAACCTTTCTCTATGGAGTTACTTATCGCTAAGTTACAGGCAATATTAAGACGCACTTATGCAACAAGTGAATCCCATTATATCGAACATAAAGGTTTATCCTTAAATACTGACAATTACAAAATAGCCTATGAAGATAAAACACAGGACTTAACCAAAAATGAATTCCGTATTCTTTTAACTTTGATGCAGAATAAAGGTAAAATTATCAGTCGTGATTTCTTGATGCAAAAACTATGGAATACTGATGTTTTCATTGACGATAACACTTTAACTGTTAATATGACGCGTTTAAGAAAGAAGATAGAATCTCTAGGTTTTAAAAATTACATCATCACAAAAAAGGGCAGTGGGTATATGGTATGATTGCAAAATATTTTCATTCAAGATGGAAAGTTATTTTACTATATTTCTTTGTTATACTGACTTATCTATGTATTTCCTTTTTATATCCTTATGATAATGATCCAATACTTTATGCAAGTCAAATTCTAGGTGGTATTGGGATTGTCATCTTCTTTCTTGATTATTATTCATTTCAAAAGAAATATAAACATTTAAAGAAACTTGAAGAATCCCCTTCTACTATTTCTTCTTATTTAGTCGAAAGTACAAATGAAATAGAGAAAGAATATCAAAATCTACTCACGCTTCTAAATCAACAATTTATTGAGTATCAAAATAATATAGACAGCAAAACAAGCGAAAGAAATGATTACTTTGATTTATGGGCTCACGAGATTAAGACTCCTATTGCAGCTATGCATTTATTGTTGGATGATACAGACTTCAAAGATTTAAAAGAGCAGTTATTTCATTTAGAAGAATATGTGTCAATGGCAATGGGATATATTAGAGCTGATTCTGTATCTAATGACTTTGTGATTAAAAAGTATAATATAGAAGATATTTGTAAAGCTTGCGTACGTCACTATTCACCACTATTCATACGTAAGAAATTGTCTCTCACCTTCAAACCTTTTCACTATGAAATTGTGACTGATGAAAAATGGTTATCTTTTGTGATTGGACAAATCTTATCAAATGCTCTCAAATATACAGAAAAAGGTTCTATTTCTATTTATATGAAACAAAATGATTTAATCATTGAAGATACTGGTATTGGTATAAGTGAAAGTGATCTACCACGTATATTTGAAAAGAATTATACTGGTGAAAACGGACATAAAAACTCCTCTTCAAGCGGTATGGGATTATATCTATGTAAACTTATCTTAGAGAAACTTTCTCATTCAATTCATATTACTTCTAAAGTTAATTCTGGTACGCAAGTAATTATCTCTTTTTCACCTTACAATAATGTAAGGAATATATAAGTTTGTTCGATGTCTTGACCTAGCGAAAAAATTTATTCTAAGTATGAAAGAGAGGATTTCATATGAGTTTATTATCCGTACAAAATTTAAAAAAGGTCTATACCTCTAAGCTTGGCACAACAAGTGTTACTGCATTAAAAAATGTAAACTTCAATGTTGAAGAAGGTGAGTTTATCGCTATCATGGGAGAGAGTGGTTCCGGTAAAACAACTTTGTTGAATATATTAGCTTCTTTAGATAAACCTACTGCTGGTAAGGTCATTCTTAATGGCATAGAAACAACTTCCATCAAAGAAAAAGATCTTGCGGCATTTAGAAGAGATCACCTGGGTTTTGTCTTTCAAGACTTCAATTTATTAAATACATTTAATATCAAAGATAATATCTTTTTACCTCTTGTATTACAGGGTAAATCTTTATCTATGATGCAAAAAAGATTAGCAATACTTGCTTCATCACTAGAAATAGAAGACATTCTATTAAAGTATCCTTATGAAGTATCAGGCGGTCAGAAACAACGTACTGCTATTGCTAGAGCTTTAATTACAAGTCCTGATATCTTACTTGCCGATGAACCAACTGGTGCTTTAGATTCTAGAACCAGTGAGAAAATATTAAAAATATTTGAGAATATTGAGCATAAAGGTCAAACAATTTTAATGGTTACACATAGTGCTAAAGCTGCAGCACATGCTTCTAGAGTGTTATTTATTAGAGATGGTGAAGTTTACCACGAACTATATCGTGCTAATAAAAAAGAAGATGAATTCTACGAAGAAATACAAAATACATTAACGATTATGGAAAGAGGAAGAGACTTCCATGCGTAGTATATTTCTATATTTCCGTTTAGCTTTCACAAATTTAAAAGCTAACTCTCGCATGTATATTCCATACTTTCTCGCTTCTGTTGGCATGATTGTATTACAGTTTATTTTATGTAATTTAGCTATGAATCCAGGCAATGGTCAAAATCTTGGGGCGATGCTTGGAACAGGTATGTTTTTCCTGTCTATTTTTGTCTTTATTTTTATTTTCTATATCAATTCTTTTTTGATTAAAAGAAGAATTCAAGAATTTGGATTATACAACATCTTAGGTATGGAAAAGAAACAGATTGGACTCATCCTATTTATAGAAACAGTTGTTTTATTTCTAATTGCTTTTGTGATTGGTATTGCATTTGGCTGTTTATTTAGTAAAGCTGTATTACTTCTTATTTGTAAATTAACAGGAATAGCTTTTGATTTTCCTATTTTCTACAGCATTGACCCTTTTGTTTCTACATTTATTTATTTTGCAGTTTGCTTTTTATGTACATATATCTATACATTATTTACATTATATAAAACAAAACTAATTGAATTACTTCACGCTGAAAAATCTGGTGAAAAAGAACCTAAAACAAAAATTTTATTATGTATTGTCGGCTTATTATCCTTAGGGATTGGCTATTATCTTGCATTAACAATTAGTGATGTATTAGCTGCTATCGGTTTATTCTTAATTGCCGCAATACTTGTCATGATTGGTACATATTGTTTATTTTCCAGTGTCTTTCTTGCAGTATTAAAGTTATTAAAGAAAAACAATAAATTTTATTACCAGAAGAATCATTTCATCAATCTTTCCAGCATGTTATTTAGAATGAAACAAAACGCTGTTGGTTTAAGTAACCTTTGTATCTTATCCTGTATGGTCATTGTCATTATTTCTATGACTTTATCTATTTATTTTGGTTCTTATGATAGCTTAAAACAAAATCACCAATATGATGTGAATGTGACATTTTTTGCTGGAAGTAATGATGACATCGCATTATTTAACGAAGCTGTTAATGAGATAGTTCCTGATATTACTGATTCTAGAGCTGAATTACGTTCTGGTTCGTATTTTTTAGCACATGATGGTTCTACTCTTACTAATGATACTGACGCGTCTAGTGAAAACAGTTCATTATTTTTCTATTCTTTAGCTTCTGGTCAAATTCATTATGATGAACTTAAAGATGTAACTATTGAAAAGGATCATGTCATTCTTGTTACAAGTGGTGATACAAATGTAAAAACGATATCTATAATTGGTCATACCTATATTGTAGATAAAGTGATTTATAAAACAAAAAAACAAATGCCTTCTTCTACTAAGTTCGTTAACTCATATGAAGCATTTTCCGGTGATATTTTTGATATAGCCGAAGATTTCATTTATCCTGGAAAACTTGTTTATTATTATGAATTTAATACAAGTGATAAAGATTTATTAGCGGTAACCTCTAAAATCAATGACATGTTTGCAAGTGGCAATTATCATGGGGTAAACTTAACAGGTTTTGCTTCATCAAAAGAAAGCGATTTACAGCAAATTAAAGAATTATATGGGGAACTGTTATTTATTGGAATCTTCTTAGGTCTATCTTTTGTTTTAGCTGCAGGTCTAATTATTTACTACAAACAAATTACAGAAGGTTATGATGATTTAGAAAGATATCATATCTTGCAACAGGTTGGTTTAAGCAAAGAAGAAGTAAAAAAATCAATCAACTCTCAGATAGTAACAATATTCTTCTTACCACTAATTGTTGCGATCATTCACGTTATGGTTGCTTTCCATATAGAAAATATTATGTTACAAGGATTTTCTATCTTTGATCCTCTTGTATTATTGAAGTTTGATGCGATTACGATAATCATTTTTGCAATATTATATTATTCAATCTACCGTATGACTTCTCATACTTATTACAACATTATTAAAAGATAACTTTCGAGTATAATAACTTTACTGGAGGTTTTAAATATGTCAGAAGTAACAAAACGCGCTTTAGAACAATCTTTAAAAAATCTACTATCAAAAAAGCCTATCACGAAAATTACAATTAATGATATCGCTGAAGATTGTGGTATCAACCGTATGACATTTTATTATCACTTTAAAGATATTTACGATTTAGTAGAATGGTCATGCCTGGAAGATGCGAAAAAGGCATTAGAAGAAAAGAAAACCCACGACACCTGGCAAGAAGGTTTCATTCAAATATTTGATGCTGTAAAAAATAATAAACCATTTATTATGAATGTTTATAACTATATTGATCGTGCTCAGGTTGAAGTGTATTTAACACCATTAGTTGATAACTTACTAATGGGTGTGATTGAAGAAGAATCTGCAAATATTTCTGTTCGTGATGAAGATAAACAGTTTATTGCAAGAATTTATGGTTATGTCTTTATTGGTATCATGCTTGACTGGATTAAAGATGGTATGAATGAAGACCCTGTACAAATTGTGGATAAGTTATCTATACTATTAAAAGATTCTATCGCTAATGCATTACAGAAGTTTCAATACTAAACTAGTCCTTCGTGACTAGTTTTTATCATTTCGCCCCTTTTGATAAAATTTTATACATTTCAAGTTCTTATGATAAAAGATTATACACACGACCCTCTCTGTTCATTAAAATTTTATTTTTGCTCTTTACAATATAAAGTGTAAAACAACAGGAGGTATTGAATATGTATTATTCAGCAGGAACTTATGAATCATTCGCACGTCCAGAAAAACCAAAGGACGTCGATAAAAAATCAGCTTATATTATTGGTACTGGTTTAGCAGGATTATCTGCAGCATTCTATCTAGTACGTGATGGACAAATGAAAGGCGAACATATCCATGTATTAGAAAAGCTAGAATTAGCTGGCGGCAGTTGCGATGGTAGAAAAGATATTACAAAAGGATTCTTCATGCGTGGTGGTAGAGAAATGGATAACCACTTCGAATGTATGTGGGACATGTATCGTGATGTTCCATCAATTGAAACACCTGGTATTTCTGTACTAGATGAATACTATTGGTTAAACAAACACGATCCTAACTATTCATTATGTAGAGCTAGTACAAATTGTGGAGAAGATGCTCATACAGATAAAAAATTTGAACTTGATAAAGATTCCGCAATGGCCCTATCTAAATTATTCATGACACCAGAAAAAGACTTAGAAGATAAGAAGATTTCTGATATATTACCAGATAGCTTCTGGAATACAAATTTCTGGCTGTATTGGCAAACAATGTTTGCATTCCAAAAATGGTCAAGTGCTCTAGAAATGAAACGTTATTTATGCCGTTATGTTCACCACATTGACGGTTTACCTGATTTCAGTGCATTACGTTTCACTAAGTACAACCAATATGAAAGTATGATTCTTCCACTAGTTAAATATCTAGAAAATCATGGCGTAAAAATTGAATATGGTATTGATGTAAAGAACGTTATTATCGATACTATTGGTGACAAAAAGATTGCTAAACAAATCGTTTATGTTAAAGACGGTAAAGAACAAACTATTGATTTAATTGAAGAAGATTTAGTATTCATTACTAATGGTTGCTGCACAGACTCTTCTTGCTATGGCGACCAAAACACTGCTCCAGACTTATCACATCTAAAAGATGGTTATGGCGAATCTTGGGATATGTGGAAAGCAATCGCTGCTCAAGCAAAACATGGTGAATTTGGTAATCCAGATGTATTCTGCAACAATATTGAAGAAACAAACTGGATGAGTGCTACAGTAGCTACAAGTAATGAAGAAATCATTCAACATATTATCAATATTTGTAAACGTGATCCTCGTAATGGTAAAGTAACAACTGGTGGTATCGTTACAGTAAAAGACAGTACTGATAACTGGTACTTATCTTGGACAATTAACCGTCAACCACAATTCAAGTCTCAAGATAAGAATATGGTTCTTGTATGGTTATATTCTCTATCAACAAATAAAGAAGGTAACTATGTAAAGAAACCAATGCGTGAATGTACAGGTGCTGAAGTAGCTATGGAATGGTTATACCATATTGGTATCCCTCAAAATGAAATTGAAGACTTAGCTCATAATGCATGTAATACAACAACATGCTTCATGCCTTATATTGATGCTTTCTTCCAACCAAGAAAGAACGAAGATAGACCATTAGTTGTTCCTAAGGGTGCTGTTAACTTCGCTTTCATTGGACAATTTGCTGAAACACCAAGAGATACAATCTTTACAACAGAATATTCTATCCGTACGGGTATGGAAGCTGTATATACATTACTTGATGTAGATCGTGGTGTACCTGAAGTATGGGGCAGCCAATATGATGTAAGAGAATTACTAAAGGCTGTATATTATGCAATTGATAAGAAACCAATTACAGAATTCCCATTATCATTTATGGAAAAAGAAGCTTTAAAGATTGCCCTTAAGAAAGTAAAGGATACAGATATCGAATTACTACTAAAAGATAGTGGTTTAATTAAATAACTTATATCTTATAAAGAGACTATAGAATAAATGAAGTGAACCCCTAAAGTTGGACAAACTTAGGAGGTTCACTTTTTATATGAAATTAACTTATGAACAAAAGCTAAAAGCTTATGAAGATTG
>JABLTN010128476.1_pt1 | contig 51528 bp, 35 predicted proteins | sample 7160141 | NCBI WGS metagenome assembly JABLTN01 (sample SAMN14651226, study PRJNA627086) | human gut metagenome | isolation source: feces | host: Homo sapiens | reverse complement strand
GCTAGGAATGTTCTGAATCTTCTTGATCTTCCGTAGAAGATCTGGAATCTTCAGGGTTGCATTTCTATTTGATTGTCACTATTTGATTGAGAATGTACAGAGCCAATCTGCAAGGCAGATCAGCTGACGGAGAAAGAGGGATTTGAACCCTCGCGCCGCTATTAACGACCTACTCCCTTTCCAGGGGAGCCCCTTCGACCTCTTGGGTATTTCTCCAAAAGCCCTACCGAACGAACTATATGTCCAAGGTAATATAGGAAGCGGAGAGGATGGGATTCGAACCCATGTGCCCCGAAGGACAAACGGTTTTCAAGACCGCCTCGTTATGACCGCTTCGATACCTCTCCGTATCGAACTCGCTGTTTCCTGCGTTCTGTATCATGCATCTTGCTGAAGCTTATCAGCTCGTCGCCGTTTGCTGAACGCAAGAGATATACTACCAAACCATTCCTGTTGTGTCAAACAAAATTTTATCCAATTTCTACTTTCGTTTAACATTTTTCATCGTCAATGTGCAGTTTAGCGCGTTACCACGAGCACTTATTCTGTCAGTTTCCTTTTACGAAATGTCTTTATTTCCTAAATCTGTCCTGTATCTCCGCTTCTGCCTTCATCCATCTTCTTTGCTATTGCATTAAATATCAGACATATCAGAATATTTGCATGAATCAACTTTTCCCGTCGACTCGAATAACCACTTTGAGTGCTTCTCAGGATGCATCTATGATTGATCTATGACTGGCAGCGCATATTTTCCATGAGAAGAGTGTCTGGCCATGGATACACTTTCCGAGTTGATAAGCATCTTCATTCGGAAGATTTTTCCATTAAGGATTATTATTTCAGAGCGAAATCATCTCCATTCGGAAGAATCCGCCTCCAGAGATTATTTTTTCCAAGGTGAATTCATCCCTATTCAGAATAATTTTCCTCTAGGGATTATTTTCCCAAGGTGAATTCATCCCTATTCGGAATAATCTTCTTCCAGGGATTATTTTTTCAAGATGAATTCATCCCTATTCAGAATAATTTTCCTCCAGGGATTATTTTTCCAAGGTGAATTCATCCCCATTCGGAAGAATCTTCTTCCAGGGATTATTTTCTCCGGATAAAATCATCCCCATACGAAAGAATTCGTCTCCAGGGATGCTTTGGGAATATAAAAGTATCCGCCATGGCCGCAAAAGCAAATTAAAGATGCACGGCAACCGGCCGGAAGCAGCTTCCGGTATCTGCCAAACGTCCAAAAGCAATTTCAGGATGCATGGCGGCCGGAAACAGCATTCAGAAAGCTGCGATAGCAGCAAATGAGCTCACTAATAAGGTTCCGCGCACGCCGGTCAGCTCGATTTTCATACGCGCATGCCGGTCAGCTCGATTTTCATTTGTAATATGTCTATTATGAGGTATGATTAATTTCATGCCGCAGCGGGAGACGTTCCGTGATCTTTCAGGGTGCATTGCATTCATGAATATTTTTCATGGTACATTGCATTCATCGATACTGTTTACGGTGCACTGCATTCATTCTGTCTTTCGAGGGCATTGCATTCATTATATACAGGGTAAAGGATTTTAATTTATGAAAAAACGCGATACTTTTGGTTCAAGACTTGGTTTCATTCTGGTCAGTGCAGGCTGCGCCATCGGCATCGGCAACGTATGGAAGTTTCCTTACGTAGCCGGGGCAAGCGGGGGCGCTATCTTTGTGCTGTTTTACCTGCTCTTTCTGGTGCTCATGGGGATTCCTGTCATGACGATGGAGCTGGCCGTCGGCCGTGCAGGAAGATCAAGTGCCGTTCAGGCTTACAGAAATCTGGAGCCGAAGAAAAGCCACTGGCACATCCATGGCTGGTTCTGTATCTTCGGCTGCACCATGCTGATGCTGTATTACACGACCGTTTCCGGATGGATGCTCGATTATGCGGTTAAATTTGCTTCCGGCACCTTCCGCGGGCTTTCGACTGAGGAGGTCGGCGGCGTGTTCAATTCCATGCTGAGGAATCCTGCTGAGATGCTCTTCTACATGATTCTTACCGTTGTGATCGGCTTCCTTGTATGCGGAGGAGGCGTGCAGAAGGGTCTAGAGCGCATCACAAAGATTATGATGGGTTGCCTTCTCGTTCTGATCGTGGTTCTCGCCGTTCACAGTCTTTTTCTTTCGGGTGCTTCCGAAGGGGTCCGCTTCTATCTGATGCCAAACCTTGACGCCGCCCTGGAAATCGGCATCGGAAAGGTTGTCGTAGCCGCTATGAACCAGGCGTTCTTCACCTTGAGCCTTGGCATCGCCGCGCTCGAGATCTTCGGAAGCTATATGTCACGCGAGAATACGCTTGCCGGCGAATCCGTCCGGATCTGTGTGCTGGATACCTTTGTCGCTCTGATGTCGGGACTGATTATTTTCCCTGCATGCTTCTCGTATAATGTAAGCCCCGATCAGGGACCCTCTCTGATTTTCGTCACGCTGCCACAGGTATTCCTGAATATGGCAGGAGGAAGGCTTTGGGGAACTCTGTTCTTTATCTTCATGACATTTGCAAGCTTCTCCACCGTGACGGCTGTATTTGAGAACCTGATTGCCGCTGCCATTGATAATTTCGGCTGGAGCCGGAAGAAATCTGTTCTTATCAACTTCCCGATCATTCTGCTCGGAAGCATCCCCTGCGTGCTCGGCTTCAACGTATGGAGTGATCTGACCATCATCGGAGGACGCGGCGTTCTCGACAGTGAGGATTTTCTCGTCAGCAATCTCCTGCTGCCGCTCGGCTCGCTGGTCTTCCTGCTGTTCTGCGTCACAAAGTACGGCTGGGGCTTCGACCATTATCTGGAGGAGGCCAACACCGGAACAGGCCTGAAGCTCTCGCGCAAGCTCAAGCCCTACTTCCAGTTTGTTCTTCCCGTACTGATCCTGTTCATTCTGATTCAGGGACTTCGCTGAAGACAGCCTGGTGTATCGCTTAGACAGCCCGGGAGCGGTCATGTACTGCCGCCGGGTGCACCCTTAGAAAAAAAGATCCATGACACGTTCGAAATGAACGTGTCATGGATCTTTTCTTTTGTCTATATCAGATGATTTCCTCTGAAAAGGAATTACAGCTCTGCCTTCAGCTCGTCGACCTTATCCAGCTTCTCCCACGGAAGATCAACATCCGTGCGTCCGAAGTGGCCGTATGCTGCGGTCTGCTTGTAGATCGGACGGCGAAGATCCAGCATCTTGATGATGCCTGCAGGACGCAGGTCAAAGTGCTTGCGGATCACTTCCACAATCTTCTCTTCCGAAACCTTTCCGGTTCCGAAGGTGTTCACGTTGATGGAGGTAGGCTGTGCGACACCGATTGCATAGGAGAGCTGAATCTCCATGCGGTCTGCATAGCCGGCTGCAACCAGGTTCTTCGCAACATAGCGTGCCGCATATGCCGCAGAGCGGTCTACCTTTGTGCAATCCTTGCCGGAGAAGGCTCCGCCGCCGTGACGGCCAACTCCACCGTAGGTGTCAACAATGATCTTACGGCCGGTCAGACCTGCATCACCGTGAGGTCCGCCGATGACAAAGCGTCCGGTCGGGTTGATGTAAATTTTGGTGTTTCCGTCCACCATGGCAGGATCCACAACTGCATCGATGACATACTTGCGGATATCCTCATGGATCTGCTCCTGTGTTACCTTCTCGTCATGCTGTGTGGAGATAACGATTGCCTCCAGACGAACCGGCTTGTTGTTCTCATCATACTCAACGGATACCTGAGACTTTCCGTCTGCGCGAAGATAAGCAAGCGTTCCGTTCTTTCTCACTTCCGTAAGCTTTCTGGTCAGCTTGTGCGCAAGGTTGATGGAATAAGGCATATACTCCGGTGTCTCGTTGGTTGCATAGCCGAACATCATGCCCTGATCGCCGGCACCGATGGCCTCGATCTGCTCATCCGTCATGCTGCTCTCTCTTGCCTCAAGTGCCTTGTCAACACCCATGGCAATATCCGGGGACTGCTGATCCATTGCCACAAAAACAGCGCAGGTATCTGCATCAAAGCCCTTGGAGGAATCGTCATAGCCGATCTCGCGGATGGTGTCGCGGACAATCTTCTGATAGTCAATGACAGCCTTTGTCGTGATCTCACCGGTAACCAGTGCAAAGCCGGTGCACATTGCGGTCTCGCAGGCAACACGGCTCATGGGATCCTCCGCCATGCAGGCATCCAGAATCGCATCGCTGACTGCGTCGCAGATTTTGTCGGGATGTCCTTCGGTTACAGACTCCGATGTAAAAATATACTTCTCCACTTTAGAACCTCCTTTGTTCTGAAAGTCAGTTGAGGGTGCCGGCAAAGCCGACTCCCGATTGGACTTAATATCTTATTCCCGGATTGCGTGAAAAAAACCGCCTGCGAAATCAAGCAGGCGGATCTGTTCGTGTCACAAATCCCTTATTGCTCGACTGCGTATTCAAACACCATCGCTCAGGTTGGCACCTTTTGCTTCTTGCACAAATGCAAAGCAGGCAAAGGTTGCCGTGGCTTCACAGGTCCTATGTACCTCCACCACTCTGAATAAGAGATATTAAGTTTTACATGTCATCTGGGATGATAGACCTATGGATATCCGGTGTCAACCAAAGAGCGGACCACAAAACAAACAGAGTGTCCCATAGAACCACAAAAGCGAGAGTCTGTCCCATTTGTTCTTTTTTCGAAAAACGGATATACTCGTACTACATAAAAATGCAGACAAAGAGGCATACGTTTATGAACAGCTATTACACGGATCCCCATCAGAATCCCTACTGGCAGAAGCTGAACCGGGATCCTTCCGAAAACAACAGCGGGCAAGGCACCTTTGAGCAGGATCCCAACTGGCATCCCCAGCCCGAATACGGAAGGCAGCTCGGCCGCACTGCCGCTTTAATCGGTGTTTTCTCCATCGGAACAACAATCTTTTTCCCGATTTTCGTCCCGATCATTTTCGGCAGCATCGCCATCGTTCTCGCAATTATCTCAAAGGGAAAACAGGAATCTTTCACGCATGGTGCCAGACAGGCCATGATGTTCGGAACGATCAGCCTTGTCATTAATTTTCTCCTGCTGGCTGCCTGCATCGTCTTTGTATATCTGCTTCTTCACGATGCAGCCTTCCGCACGTACGCGGATTCCATCGTACAGCAGCTCTACGGATACTCTGTGGAAGATCTGCTGCAGCAGCTGGGTCTGACTCCTTCGACAGGAGGCATCCTGTAGCTCCAGGCTGCACTCAGAAAGGAAAACATGGAAACGTTTACCGGTACCAATGATCTCTCACGCAGAAGGAAACGACTCTCCCTGCATGCGCTCAGCGCAGACTGCAAGGCCGAGGGACGAAATGCCATTCTCGGGCATCTCGGAATTGCTGCGGGCGGCGGCGCTGCCTTCCTTCTTGTTCTGCTGCTTCTGGAGCTCCTTCTTCAGGGAGCACTCCCCTCCTCCGGAGTTGCCGCCATCCTCCTGTCAGCGCTCATGAGCATTCTGGTCAGCATTCTTGCCGGAATCTTCCGATATGGAGTGATCTGCATCCATGTGAAGCTGCAATACGGACAGGAGGCACAGCCCTCCGACCTGCTCCTTGGATTTTTCGAAAGTCCGGATACGATCGTCAGAATCACCGCTGTTCTTGCTGCTCTGCAGACTTTCTTCCTGCTGCCTGCCCAGATTGTCAATCTCCGGAATCCGCAGAGCGATGTCCTGTTCTGGTCTCTGATGGCTCTTGGCCTCATCGCCGGTCTGTATCTGGATCTTACCTTCTATCCGGTACTGTATCTTCTGCTGGATTATCCGGACCTTTCCGCAAAGGAGGTGCTGCAGAAAAGCCGGAGACTCATGAAGAAGCATCGTCTTCCGCTTTTGTACCTGGAGCTTTCTTTTCTGCCGCTCTGGCTTCTCTCCGTATGCTCCTTCGGCTTCGCCGCCTTCTGGGTCTACGCATATCGGAATGCCGCGCTTGCGGCATTTTACCGCAGGCTGATTGATCACACGATCTGACAGGAGGCAAGCTCATAAATAAGGGTCAGATCCCTCAGACAAATGTCCGCGGGATCTGACCCTTATTTTATCTCCGGTGATTTCTTATTCCGGATCCGGCCCCTCCGGATCCATATGATACAGCTGATAGGTCTTTTTCCTTACGTGGAAATATGCCGGGAACAGGAACGCATCCGCAAGAATCCAGGCGATCGGACTTGCCACGCACACCCCTGTAAATCCAAATACAGGAACCAGGAAGACCGCGGCCGCGATTCTCCCGATCATCTCAAAGACACCTGCAAAAATTGCCAGCATTGGATATCCCATTCCCTGAATCAGAAAGCGCACGATGTTCACAAAGGCCAGCGGAACGTAAAATACGGTGCCGATGACAAGAGACAGTCTTGCGGCATCCAGAATTTCAGTCTCCGCGCTGCTGACGAACAGGGCCGCAAAAGGCCTTCCATAGAAAAACATAATCACAAATACCGCCAGAGAGTAAATGGTACCGATAATTGAAGCACACTTCAGCCCCTTGTTCAGCCGTCCAAGCTTCTTCGCGCCGACGTTCTGTCCTCCGTAGGTTGCCATCGTAGAGCCGAGCGCATCATACACCGTGCAGAAGAAGCAGGAAACGCGTCCAGCTGCCGTCTGTGCCGCAACATAGACGGATCCCAGCCCATTGACTGCCGTAGTCAACACGATACTGCCGATTGCAGTGATGGAATACTGCAGTCCCATCGGGATTCCCATTATAAGAAGGACCCGGATATAATAGCCGTGAAACTCCCACTCTTCCTTCCGGATCCGGAGAACCTTCACCTTCTTAATCATATAAACTACAGCAAGGATTCCGGACGCTCCCTGTGAAATGACCGTCGCAATCGCCGCCCCCGCAACGCCCATCGGAATGACGAGAATCAGAAGAAGGTCAAGTGCAATATTCACCACCGACGAGACGATCAGAAAGAGGACCGGTGCCTTCGAATCCCCAAGAGCACGAATTGCTCCGGAGAACAGGTTGTAGAGAATGTTGGTCGGAATTCCCAGAAATATAATCAGCAGGTAGATGTATGCATAGTCAAAGATATCTGCCGGAGTATTCATCGCCGTCAGAATCGGCCTGCAGAGGAGACTGCACACAACCGTCATCACAACTGCCATCACAACACTGGCATAAATGGCATGCGCAAGGAATCTGCGCATGTCGGCATAATCCTTTGCGCCAAAACGCTGCGAGATCGGAATGGAAAAACCGTTGCATACGCCCATGCAAAAGCCAATGATCATAAACGTAATGGAGCCGGTATCTCCGACCCCTGCCAGTGCCTTGACTCCCAGAAACCTTCCGACAATCAGCGAATCCACCATGCCGTACAGCTGCTGAAACAGCATTCCGCCAAGAAGCGGCAGTGCAAACCCAAGAATCAGCCCCATCGGTTCTCCGACCGTCAGGTCCTTTACCCCACCGGACGCCGAAGATCTGCGTAACTTTCCCATAAGTAGCCCCTCCTGAAAAACAGTTCTTATGGTTCACTTTATTCCTTCCGAAACAGATTGCAACTGGTTTTTTCTGCTTTTCACCGGGCGATATTACATTGCTCTGAAGGACCGTAAGGGAGCATGTTTTTCATATGAAAGACATGCTCCCTTACGGATATGCGTATTATTCTGCTGCGAACAAACTGCTTATTTTCCCAAGGTCGGAAACCAGGTCAGAGGCTCACTCTCCCGTGCTGTAAAGAGGCGTCGACAGATAGCGGTCGCCGGAATCCGGAAGAAGAACCACAATGTTCTTGCCCTTGTTCTCCGGACGCTTTGCAAGCTGAAGGCCTGCCCACACTGCGGCGCCCGAGCTGATACCCGTGAGGAACCCTTCTGCCTGGGCAAGCTCCTTGCCGGTCTCAAAGGCTGCCTCATTCGGCACCTTGATGATTTCATCATAGATGGTGGTGTCCAGAGTCTTCGGGACAAAGCCTGCACCGATTCCCTGAATCTTGTGAGGGCCTGCATTGCCGCCGGAAAGCACCGGAGAGGTTTCCGGCTCCACCGCGACGATCTTCACCTCCGGATTCTTCTCCTTCAGGTATTTGCCGACACCGCTTAAGGTTCCGCCCGTGCCGACACCTGCCACGAACACGTCCACCTTTCCGTCCGTATCCTCCCAGATCTCCGGTCCGGTTGTCTCATAATGCGTCTTCGGATTTGCCGGATTGTCGAACTGTCCGAGAATGACGGAGCCGGGAGTGGCGGCCTGCAGCTCGTTTGCCTTGGCAATGGCACCCTTCATTCCCTTTGCGCCTTCCGTAAGAACAAGCTCTGCACCGTAAGCTCTGAGAAGGGTGCGGCGCTCAACGCTCATGGTATCCGGAAGCGTAAGAATTGCATGATAGCCTCTTGCTGCTGCAACGAAAGCAATGCCGATGCCGGTGTTGCCGCTTGTGGGCTCAATGATCGTTGCACCGGGCTTCAGCTTGCCGCTCTTTTCTGCGTCATCGATCATTCCTGCTGCGATTCTGTCCTTGACAGAGCCCGCCGGATTGAAATACTCCAGCTTCGCGATCAGCTTTGTATCCGTGATGCCCTTCTTCGCCTCAAAATTTGCCAGCTCCAGAAGCGGTGTGTGTCCGATCAGTTCTGTTGCGCTCTTATAAATCTTTGCCATCTGGCTGCCTCCTTCTTGCCTGTGTCCGATCCCTTTTCGATGTCATCGGGCCTCTTACCGGTTTCCGGAATCGTTCGTTCCGGGCTCACCGTTGTTTTTGTATTCCTAGTATTCACGTATGAATTACTTGAATACAAATATAAATTCCACTCGTCTTCTTGTCAACACTTTTTCCGCTCTTCCGGATAAATTTTTCCGCAGGTTTGTGTTACACTAAGGGAAAATACGAATCACAGCCGGTCAGCGCCGGCTTTTGGGAGGTAGGTATGGAGAATACAAAGAGAGTCGTTGTTGCCCTCGGTCACAGCGCACTTGGCTACACAACAACGCAGCAGTGGGATGCCGTTCACTACACGGCGAAGTATCTGGCAGATCTGATGGACGCCGGATGCCAGCTCACCATCACCCACAGCAACGGACCGCAGGTTTCCATGATTCACAAGGCGATGACGGAGCTGCATCGTATTTACATTGATTATTCTCCGGCTCCCATGTGCGTCTGCAGTGCCATGAGCCAGGGCTATGCCGGATATGACATTCAGAATGCTCTGAAGGCAGAGCTTCTCTCCCGCGGGAATACCACTCCGGTTTCCACCATTCTGACGCAGGTGAGTGTGGATCCTTATGATGAGGCCTTCTATGCACCTTCCAAGAAGATCGGCCGTTATATGTCGAAGGAAGATGCCGAGAACGAAACCAAGAAGGGCAATTACGTAGTAGAGGAAGAGGGCAAGGGCTATCTTCGTGTTGTTGCGACACCGAAGCCGCTTGATATTCTGGAGCTTGATTCCATCCGTCTTCTTGCAGATCACGGACAGGCGGTCATCTGCTGCGGAGGCGGCGGAATTCCCGTTATCGTTCAGGATGAGGCCCTGCAGGGAGCTTCTGCTGTCATCGAGAAGGATGATATTGCAGGAAAGCTCGCAAGTGATCTGAAATCCGACGTTCTGCTCATTCTGACCAGCGTTCCGAATGTGTTCCTGAACTTCGGTGCGCCGAATCAGGAAGCCATTTCCTCGATGAAGGTTGAGGATGCGAAGAAGTACATTGCAGACGGTCAGTTCGGTGCCTCCGACATGCTTCCCAAGATTCAGGCAGCCATCACATACCTGAAGGCCAATCCGGCAGGCCGCGTCCTGATTACAACGGCAGAGAATGCAACCGCTGCACTGGAGGGCAAGGCGGGAACACTCATCACGGCATAAGTCAGCTCCCGAGAACCGTGAGCAGCGCTCCGATCATAATTGCAAAGTCGCCCAGGTTGAACACGATCTGCCGGAGCCTCTCCGGCCCGAAATCAAAACGGATATAATCCGTGACCGCCTTCGCCTTCATACGGTCATACGTATTGCTGAAGGCCCCGCCGAGAAGAAGCGACAGACCGGTTTTCAGAAGGTGCTTTCCCGCTTTTCCGAGCGTCAGAATGAATACCAGCGTCAATATCACCGTAAGGCCCACCGAGATCATCTGAATCACGGCGGGCCTTTTCTCGCCCAGATTCAGAAACGCACCTTCGTTCCTGCTGTGGCAGAGTGTAACCGATACCGGCTTTCTGCCAACCGTCCGATTCCTTTTGGACCAGCTTGTCCTGCTCATCACTTTTCCGGTCTGATCTGCAGCAAACACCGCAGCAGACAGGAGAATCTTTCCCCATTCCATCATGCAGCACTCCTTCTTTTCCTGATTGATATCGACTGAAAACCTGCACCGCCCGATATCCCCGGATAGTAAATCCCCGCAGGATCGTTTCCGTTCCTGCGGGGACTTGCTGTTTCATCAATCTGTCTTGTTCTCACTGCAGGGCAGCTCGCCGGCTGACTTATCCTCCAGCGCAGGCGTCGGGATCTCCAGATCCTGTCGGATCTCCACTCTCGGACCGCCACGTCCGTTTACATAATCCGCCGTAATGGTCACCTTCCCGATGTTCCGATCCTTCGGAATTTCGTACATGATGTCCATCATGAAGCCCTCAATGATCGAACGAAGGGCCCGGGCTCCGGTATCCTTCTTCATCGCCTTCTTCGCAATCGCGTGAAGCGCGTCCTCTTCAAAGTCCAGCTCCACATCATCCAGCGCAAGGAGCTTCTGATATTGCTTCAGAATGGCATTTCTCGGCTCCTTCAGAATTCGCACCAGCATATCCTCATCCAGATCCTGCAGCGTGCAGACAATGGGAAGACGACCGATAAACTCGGGAATCATGCCAAACGAGCGCAGATCATCATTCGTCACCTTGGTGAGAACGTCTTCGTCCTTGCTGAACCGGTCCTTCAGCTCCGCGGAGAATCCCATGGAGGACTGCTTCGTCAGTCTCTCTTTGATGATTCCCTCCAGTGCAGGAAACGCACCGCCGCAGATGAACAGAATATTGCTTGTATCCACGGTCACCGTGGGGACCATACCGTTCTTGGAGCCTGCTCCGACCGGAACGTCCACCTCGCTTCCTTCCAGGAGCTTTAAAAGTCCCTGCTGCACCGCTTCGCCGGAAACATCGCGGGAGTTCATGTTCTGCTTCTTCGCAAGCTTATCGATCTCATCGATGAAAATGATGCCCTTCTGTGCGCGGTCCACATCGTTGTCAGCCTCCGCAAGAAGCTTCGAAATGCAGCTCTCGACGTCATCGCCGATGTAGCCTGCCTCGGTCAGACTGGTCGCATCCGTAATGGCAAGCGGAACATCCAGAAGTCTTGCCAGCGTGCGGACAAGATACGTCTTACCCGCACCGGTAGGTCCGATCAGAAGAATGTTGGACTTCTCGATCTCGATATCATCCATCGTGCCCGTCTTCACTCGCTTGTAGTGATTGTAGGCTGCGACCGAAATCGTCTTCTTCGCTTTCTCCTGCCCGATGACATACTTATCCAGCTCCGCCTTCAGAAGGTGAGGCGCCGGAATGTTGTCCGAGGTGAAAACAGGCTTCGGGCCCTGCTTCTTTTTCTTCTTGACCTTCGGCTGCGGATTTCCTCCGAAGCCGCCGAAGATATCCCCCAGATTTACGAAGCTGACCGTCGGCTTTCTGCGGTGCTCTTCTTCCTTGTTCCCGGAAGGCTGCTCCCCGGACGGCTTCTCTTCATCCGGCTTCTCTTCCGGAGCTTTTGCAAGGCTCATGAGATCCGAAACATCCGGCATCATTCCCTTCGAGATCTGGTCCATAAACTGCTGATAATCCACAGAGCTTGCAGCGTCAACCATGTGCTGCATGCAGCTCGGGCAGATGCTCAGTCCGCCCGGCATATCTACCAGGCGTCCCGCATCCTGCTCCGAGCGATGGCAGATCGCGCAGTAACGAATGTGCGTGCTGCCATCCTGCTCCTTATCATGATTCTGATTGTTGTTAAAGTCACTCAATGATGCTCTCCATCCATTCCTTCGGAGGCTCATAGCCAAGAATCTTCACGGTGGTAGCCGCTACGTTGGCAAGGCCGAAATCTCCGTCCTTTACCTTGACGCCCTCCGGTCCGTTGAAGACCGCGAAGGGAACACGTGCCAGCGTATGAGAGGTCTTCGGCTTCGGAGATCCGTCCGGATTGGTTCCCTTGTCATACATCTGATCGGAGTTGCCGTGATCTGCCATAACCAGCATGCAGTAGTCATGCTTAAGGCAGGCATCCATAACCCTCTTCAGATTCAGATCAACAGCCTCTACGCCGATGATGGTTGCTTCATAGTTTCCTGTATGGCCGACCATGTCGCCATTCGGATAGTTGCAGCGGATGAACTGATACTTGCCGCTCTCAATGGCCTCGACGATCTTCTCCGTCACTTCGGTAGCCTTCATCCAGGGCTTCTGATCAAACGGAATGACATCGGAAGGAACCTCCTCCCAGTCCTCAAGCTCCTCAGAGAACTTCTCGGAACGGTTGCCGTTCCAGAAATACGTCATATGTCCGAACTTCTGGGTCTCGGAGCATGCATAGGACTTCACGCCCTTCTCCACCAGAAACTCACTCATCGTGTGCTCAATGTGCGGAGGCTCCACCAGGAAATTGTTCGGAAGCTTCAGATCGCCGTCATACTGCAGCATGCCTGCATAGAATACCTTCGGCTTCTTCGGCATCGGGAAGGAATCAAAGCCCTTGTCCATGTAATCAAATGCCTTGGAGAACTCAACCGCACGGTCGCCGCGGAAGTTGAACAGGATGACAGAATCGCCGTCATCGATCGGTCCGACCGGATTTCCGTCCTTGTCAGCGATGACAAAGCCGGGCAGGTACTGATCGGTATAGCCGCCTTCCTTGCGGAGAGACTCAATCGCCTCTGTTGCGGAAGCATACTTCGGGCCATCTCCCATAACATGAATGTGCCAGCCTCTCTCAACCATCGACCAGTCAGCCTCATAGCGGTCCATGGTAATGGTCATACGTCCGCCGCCGGAAGCGATGCAGCCGTGGAAGGTATCATCGTTGAGCTCCCTGAAAACATTCTCAAGCTCATCCACATACTGAAGAGCAGAGGTTTCCGGAACATCACGTCCATCAAGAAGAGCATGTACGCGAACCTCTGCGATGCCTTCCTTCTTCGCCTCTTTGATCATTGCGATCAGGTGCGAAATGTTGGAATGTACGTTTCCGTCGGAAAGAAGTCCGACAAAGTTAAGCTTTCCGCCGTTCTTCTTCAGATAATCCACAGCTCCCTTCCAGGCATTCGACTCATAGATCTTTCCGGACTCAATGCTCTCATTGACAAGCTTCGCGCCCTGAGAATAAATCTGTCCGCAGCCAAGAGCATTGTGACCAACCTCGGAATTGCCCATGTCATCATCCGAAGGAAGTCCGACAGCCGTTCCGCTTGCCTTGATCGTGGTGTGAGGCCACTTTGTCATCAGCTCATCAATCTGGGGCTTATAGGAATGCATCACCGCATTTCCCTGATCCTTGTCGGTCCAGCCGACACCGTCCATTACTACCAGTACTACCGGTTTCATAAGTAAAACCTCCTTGTCGTACACAAAATCATTACAGGTTGTATTTAATCAATCAAACTTCAGTATATCGAATCCGGCTCCGGATTTCCATACTTTCGATATGCTATTACGGTCTATTACGGTCTTCGGAGCTCAGATTTTCCAAGGCCGGCTCAGATTTTCTCTTCCATCTGCTTTACAACATGCGCAAGGCATCCGTCCTCAAACGGATTGTCAAGTCCGGCTTCCTTTACCAGACCGTCGAAGAAGTCTGCTGCAGAGAGTCTGCAGAGCTTCAGATAGCTCTTCCATGCGCCGTCGAAATCGCGGTCCATCCAGACCTTGTACTGCAGTGCATTTGCCTGCGCGATGCAGTAGTCGATGTAATACAGCGGGCAGTCATAAATGTGGTGCTGCTTCTGCCAGAAGCCTCCCGCCTCATAATAGGCATTTCCCGTATAATCCAGATGCGGCTTGTACTGACGCTCCAGATCTCTCCACACACCGTTTCGCTGCGCAGGTGTCAGCCCCGGATTCTGATAGGCAATCTCCTGGAATTCATCCACCATCGTTCCGTACGGAATGAAGGCCATCGAATCCTCAAAATGCATATCCACGTAATCCTTCGCTCTGCTGCCGAACAGAAGATTCATCCAGGGCTCCGTGAAGAATTCCATCGACATGGAATGGGTCTCTGCCGTCTCCATCGTGATGTCCCAATGCTCCCGGATCGGATCGTCCTTGACCACATACCACTGGAACGCGTGTCCGCACTCATGCGTAATGACATCCGCATCCCCGCTGGTGCCGTTGAAATTGGCAAAAATAAACGGCGCACCGAAATCCGGAAGATAGGTCATATAGCCGCCGGTTTTCTTGGTCTTTCTTCCGAGAACGTCAAAGAGCTCATTCTCCCGCATGAAGTCCATGAATTCACCGGTTTCCTTCGAGAGCTCACGGTACATCTTCTGTCCTGCCTGCAGAATCTCCTCCGGCGTACCGATGGGAGCCGGATTTCCCTGCGGGAAATAAACGCCCTCATCGATATAAAGAAGATGATCAATGCCAAGGCGCTGGCGTCTTCTTTCGTGCAGCTTCTCCGCAAACGGGACAAAATCGCGCTTGACCTGCTTCCGGAATTCACCCATATCGCTCCGGTCATAGCAGTTGCGCATCATTCTGGCATCGCCAAGCGGAAGGTAATTCTCATAGCCCATCGCTTCGCCCTGCTTCGTCCGGTTCTTCACCAGACGATCATAAATGTCATCCAGCTGCTCCTGATTCTCCTCGAAGAATGCCGTATACTTCTTCCATGCCTCTGCACGGATTCCGCGATCACTCGAATGCAGGTACGGATTCATCAGGGAAAGGTTCAGGGTCTCACCCCTCCACGCAATCTTTGCCGTTGCAAGAAGCTTGTTGTACTCCGTCTGAATCGCATTCTCCTCCTGCATCAGCGGAAGAATTTTATCGTCAACCGACTTCATGCCAAGCTCAATGTTCTTAAACGCAACCTTCCCGATCTGCTCCTCCAGATATGCGCGATACGGGGAATGATAGAGCTTTTTCTGGTAGGATACGCAAAGATTCCGGAACACCGGACCGTTCTGATCATAGAAATCCTGCTCTGCGCTGTAGAACTCATCCGTTGTGTCGATGTCATGCCGGATCTCCGCCAGTGTCATCTGCGTCATCACATGGCCGGTCAGCTCATAGTACCTGCGGTGAACCTCCATCTGCTCCTGTCCGGACGTCGCCTTGTCGAGCCCGGCTTCCAGCTCTGCAAACTCCGCCTTCACCTTGTCAAAATCAACACGTTCATAGGGCATTTGTGTAAACTTCATTCTCTGTCCTCTCCTTTTCCTTTCTCTGATCTCCGGCTATTCCGCTATGGACCGGACCATCATTCCGAATTATACTCTTTTTGGCACAAAGTTTGGGCCTTCGGTCAACAGAAAGGAAAACACATGAACTATACCACTGCAGTTTTTGATATGGACGGAACCGTACTCAACACCCTGGGAGACCTCACAGACTCCATGAACTACGCACTGGAGGCAGCAGGTCACGCGCACTCCTATACGGAGGATGATGTCCGCCAGTTCTTCGGAAGCGGTGTCACCGTTGCCATCATCCGCGCCCTTGCAAGAGAAGCCGGAACGGAGCTTTCCGATCTCGAACAGGTCGGAACCGCAAACGACACCATCACAGACACCATCGACGCTGCCGAGGTGCAGAAAATCCAGAAAATTTATACTCCCTACTATGCAGCGCACTGCGACATCAAAACCGGTCCCTACGCCGGAATCCTTGAGGTTCTGGAGAAGCTCCGCGCCGCCGGTGTAAAGACGGCCGTCGTCTCCAACAAGCCGGACATCGCCGTGCAAAAGCTCGTAAACGATCTGTTCACCGGAATGTTCGACCTCTCCGTCGGAGAAATGGACGGCGTCCGCAGAAAGCCTGCTCCCGACATGACCGAAAAGGCACTCCGCGATCTCGGAACCGCAGACAAGAAGGAGGCCGTCTACATCGGTGACTCCGAAATCGACATGCAGACTGCGGAGAATTCCGGTCTTGACTGCATCAGCGTCGACTGGGGCTTTCGCGGCAGAAAATTTCTGGAGGAGCACAAGGCAAAGACCATCGTCTCCCGCCCGGAGGAGATTCTCCCTCTGATTCTGGGATAACCTTCGAAATCCATTTCTGCCACCCTGATCCCTTAAGAGAAAAATCCGGGGGCCGGAAGAGTTCCTCACTCTTCCAGCTCCCGGATTATATTCTGCGCAATTTCCTTCTTGGTCAGGGCATGATTCATCGCCTCCTGCTCCAGATAGCGATGTGCCTCCTCTTCCGTCATCTTTTTCTTCTCGATCAGAAGACATTTGGCTCTTGTGATGATTCCCATCTCATCCAGGCGCTTTCGAAGCTTCTGATTCTGTTCATTCAGCAGGTATATTTTCTGCCGCATGGAATCCATAACGCCGACAGCCTCCAGAAGGAGCTGCCCCTTTAAAGGCCTCGATAACACAAAAATACCGCTTCCCCGAACCTTATACGCCACCTGATTGTAAAGATCTGCCTTTACAAGAAGAAGGACGGCAATGTCTCTCCCGTCGGCAAAGTCCTTCGCCGACTCCAGACCGAATTCATCCGGCAGCGGTGTGTTGATGACCACAAGGCCAATGGTCCCATCGGAAAGAATCCGTCTCGCTTCCGTGACGGAGGATGCATACAGAACCTGTTCACAGGTTCCCTCTATGATTTTGCGAATGACCGCATACGAGTCCTGGCCGGAAGTCACAACCAGTACGCGGCTTCGCTTACTGAGCGCAGCCATGGATCAGACCCCGGCGCGCTCACAATATGCCCGGAGAACCGCTTCCGGCACATACTTCTGCACCAGCTCACTTCCCCTTGCACAGGACGCTGCTTCATCCATATGCCGCGGGAGCTTCTCAAGCTTCCGGATCAGATCGGCGTCTGCCTTATACAGATTGACATTCATCGGAAGGTCCGGGCGAAGAGCATTCTCAATACCGTCCAGCCCCGCATAAATGACAAGTGCAAAGGACAGGTAGGGATTCGCCATCGGATCCGGCGAGCGAAGCTCGAAGCGTTTCCGGTTCGAATTGGTCGCGGGAATCCGGATCAGCTGGGACCGGTTCTGCTCCGACCAGCTGACATAATAAGGCGCTTCCATCTGTCCGAGACGCTCATAGGATTTCGTGGTCGGATTCAGGAAAAGTGTAATCTCGCGGATATGCTTCAGAATTCCCGCCATGAACATCGAGGAATAATCCGTCGAATCCTCGGGATCCACGGCCTCCACCGAAATATTAAAGTGCATGCCGTTGCCCGGCTGATCCCGCAGCGGCTTCGGAGAAAAGTCTGCGTGCATGCCGGAGGTTTCCGCCAGATTTCGAACCGCCCACTTGACGGTCGTCGTATTGTCTGCCGTGGAAAGCGGTGCCCCGTAATGGAAGTCGATCTCATTCTGTCCGGGTCCCTGCTCGTGATGGGATGCCTCCGGCGTGATTCCCATGTCAAGAAGGGCGAAGCAGATGTCGCGGCGAAGATTCTCGCCCTTGTCATCGGGACCTACGGACATATAGCCTGCCTGGTCGATCGGCATTTCCGTAGCCTCTCCCTTCTCGTTCTTTGCAAAGGCATAGAACTCAAGCTCCGGCCCGATGTTCACTTTCAGGCCCTTTTCCTTTGCTGCCCTGACTGCCTGCTTCAGCAGATATCTGGTATCCTTCTCATACGGCGTTCCGTCCGGCTTGTAAATATCACAGAACATCCGGCAGACGCCTCCATCCATCGGTCTCCACGGCACAATGGAAACCGTCGTAGGATCCGGACGAAGAAAGAGATCCGAGCGAGGCTCCTCCCCGAAGCCGGCAATGGCCGCACCATCGATGGAAATTCCCTCTGCAAATGCTCTCCGCAGCTCCTGCGGCATAATGGCAATGTTCTTCTGTTCTCCGAAGACATCGAAAAATGCCAGTCGAATGAATTTCACATTTTCCTCTTCAATGAAATCCAGTACTTCCTCATAGGTGCGCATAGCCGTAATCCCCCTTCCGTCACTGATGATTCGAAGCGTGCTCCGCAGCCGCCTTCACAAGACCTGCAAACAGCGGATGCGCATGGTTCGGCCGTGACTTAAATTCCGGATGCGCCTGCGTTGCCACATAATAAGGATGATCCTTCAGCTCGATCATCTCGACAATGTGTCCATCCGGGCTGACGCCGGAAAGCTCCATTCCCTTTGCCTCATAAATATCGCGGTATTCGTTATTGACCTCATATCTGTGGCGATGGCGCTCGAAAATCTGCTCCCTGCCATAAAGCTGATAGGCCTTGCTGTCCTTCTTAAGAATACACGGATATGCGCCAAGACGCATCGTCCCGCCAAGATCTGTGACGTTTTTCTGCTCGGGCATCAGGTCAATGACAGGATGTGCCGTGTCAGGCGCAAGCTCCGAGCTGTTGGCATCCGTATATCCGATCACATGCCTTGCAAATTCGATCATCGCCATCTGCATGCCAAGGCAGATGCCAAGGTACGGAATCCGGTTCTCGCGCGCATACTGCGCCGCCAGAATCATGCCTTCGGTTCCGCGGTTTCCAAAGCCTCCCGGAATGATCATGCCGTCAATACCGGAGAGCAGCTTCTCGCACCCTTCCCTCTCCAGTTCTTCCGAATCCACCCAGCGGATCGAAACCTCTGTGCGGTTCTCGATTCCGCCGTGGTGCAGGGCCTCCACAACGGAAAGATATGCGTCGTGAAGCTGCGTGTACTTGCCGACCAGTGCGATCTCCACCTTCTTATCCGGATGCTGCAGGCGATCCACCATATCCTTCCATTCCGTAAGGTCAGGCTCCGGGCAGGGAAGATGCAGACAGTCGCAGACCGCCTGGGCCAGATGCTCGTCCTCCATCATCAGTGGAACCTCATAAATGCTGTTCGCATTCAGATTCTGAAGAACATGGCTGCCCGGGACATTGCAGAACAGCGCAATCTTATCCTTCAGATACTGCGGCATCTCCATCTCGGAGCGGCAGACAATCACGTCCGCACGAATTCCCATCTGCTGAAGCGCCTTCACGCTCATCTGCGTCGGCTTCGTCTTCATCTCGGCAGAGCCGTACAGATACGGAACCAGCGTCACATGAATCATGCAGGTGTTGCCATCTCCCTGCTCCTGCTGGAACTGACGGATGGCTTCAAAGAACGCCTGGGACTCAATGTCGCCGACCGTTCCGCCGACCTCAATGATGGCAACCGTCACATCCTCCGGCCGGATTTCCGCATTCGGAGCCTTTTCCTTCTCCGACTCTTCCGCCGTATCGGTCTCCTGTGTATAGAATCTGGACTTAATCTCGTTGGTGATATGCGGAATCACCTGAACGGTTCCTCCGCCGTAATCTCCGTGGCGTTCCTTATTGATGACGGACCAGTACACCTTTCCGGAGGTGACGTTGGAATTGTGATTCAGGTTCTCGTCGATAAAACGCTCATAGTGTCCCAAGTCCAGATCCGTTTCCGTTCCGTCGTCCGTTACAAACACCTCTCCGTGCTGAATCGGATTCATCGTGCCGGGATCCACATTCAGATACGGATCAAACTTCTGCATGGTGACATGATATCCTCTTGCCTTCAGAAGTCTTCCGAGAGAAGCCGCTGTAATTCCCTTTCCAAGTCCGGAAACAACGCCTCCGCTGACAAATACATACTTAATCATATTCTCCTCCTTCACAGGTTCCTCACCGGTCATCCTCGCAGGGAAAGGTCCGCTGCACTCTCCTTACCGGCCGGGTGAATACAAAAAAAGGGGACAAAGACCCCTGAAACGATTCCCTCCGTTTCAGCTGACGCCCTTGTCACCTGCATATCACAAAAATATGTTGCAAGGATACACCCGGTATCCTTTTCCTGTAAAGAACTTTTTTCATGAAATTTGTGATATCCGCTCACAACGCTCACAAAGGAAGGGCAGCCACGCGGAGGAAGGTTTGCGCAGCTGCCCTTTATGAAAGATATCGGCGCTGCCGGAGCCACTCCGGCAGCAATCCGATAAGATTCCGTATGAAATGTAATTCCGTAAATTCTGTAACGATCTCTTTATTCCACGTCCTGAAGTGCCGCGAAATCCTCTTCGCCGGTGCGGACCTTGACGACCTTCGCTACGTTGTAGACAAAGATCTTGCCATCTCCGATGTGACCGGTATACAGAGTCTTCTTCGCTGCCGCGATGACCTTTTCTACCGGAATCTTGGAAACGATCACCTCAACCTTTACCTTCGGAAGAAGAGTGGAATCCACAATTGCACCGCGATAGCGTTCGTTAGAGCCCTTCTGAATGCCGCAGCCCATCACCTGCGTCATGGTCATGCCGGTTACACCAAGCTCATTCAGTGCCTTCTTCAGTTCATCAAACTTCGACAGACGGCAGATAATGGAAATCTTGTGCATGCCGGTATCCAGCGAAGGAACCAGTGCAGGCTCCTGCACCACCTTGACGGCAGCGTTCTGCTGCGCCTCAGAGGCCCTGGTCACATCCTCCTCACCAAGATCTGTGTTGTCATTGATGTCCATATCCATGTTGGTAATATCCGCAATGGCAAAGCCGGAATAAGCGCTTGCAAGGCCATGCTCATGGATATCAAGTCCGTCAATTTCCACCTGCGCGGGAACACGCAGACCAATCGTCTTGTCGATGATCTTGAAGGCAATGAACATTACCACAAGAACATATGCATCGATGGCGATAATTCCAAGGACCTGTACGCCAAGCTGGGAAACGCCGCCGCCGTAAAAAAGTCCCTTTCCGACGCCGTCCGCACCGGTTGAGAACAGACCAACTGCAATGGTTCCCCAGATGCCGTTCGCCATATGAACAGAAACTGCGCCGACCGGATCATCAATTTTGGCGATGTTATCGAAGAACTCAACGGAAAGAACCACCAGGAAGCCGGCGACCACTCCGATGAAGAAGGCACCTACCGGGCTTACACAGTCGCAGCCTGCCGTGATTGCCACAAGACCGGCCAGTGCACCGTTGAGTGTCATGGAGACATCAGGCTTTCCGTAACGAACCCAGGTGAAAACCATCGTGACACAAGTTGCAACCGCTGCAGCAAGGTTCGTTGTCATAAAGGCATTGGAGGCATTGATGGCATCGTCTGCGGTAGCCATCGCTGCCGTTGAGCCGCCGTTGAAGCCAAACCAGCAGAACCAGAGAATAAATACGCCGAGTGCTGCTGCCGTCAGGTTATGCCCCGGGATTGCCTTTGCCTTTCCGTTCTTGTCATACTTGCCGATACGGGGTCCTAACATTGCTGCGCCGAGGCAGGCAATCACGCCGCCGACGTTATGAACAACTGCAGAGCCTGCAAAATCGTGGAAGCCAAGGGTGGACAGCCAGCCGCCGCCCCATGCCCAGTGTCCGCCGATCGGATATACCAGAAGGGAAATAATTGCGGAATAGACACAGTAGGCCTTGAAATTCGTCCGCTCTGCCATGGATCCGGAAACGATGGTTGCTGCCGTTGCACAGAACACCGTCTGGAAGATGACATAGCACCAAAGCGGCATGGTCTGCGGAACCACGCTGTTCGTGGCATCATAGGTGCCGCGAATCAAAGGATCCAGGCGTCCGATAATGGGAGCTGTGCTTCCGAACATCAGGCCGAAGCCTACCAGCCAGTAGCAGGGCGTTCCGATGCAGAAGTCCATCATGTTCTTCATCAGGATGTTGCCGGTGTTCTTAGCCCTCGTCAAACCGGCCTCACATAGTGCAAACCCAGCCTGCATGAAATAAATCAGCGCCGAAGCGATGAGTACCCATGCAACAGTACTTACATTGATTTCCATACTCTCTCTCCTCTCTCGCTGCACTCTCATCTGCAAAGACTCATCAGAGATCAAAACCGTCCGTGATCAGACAAAAAAGGAGCCGAAACCCGGAAACACTCCGGATCTCAGCCCCTTTGCTGACGTTATTCCTTCTGATTAAATTCCTGCAGAGCATCACAGCTCTTTAAGATATCCGTTATTGTATACTTGCATACAATCCGGTGCAAGTCTCAAAATTCACGAAAAATCCCTTTGATTTCACACTCTGTTTGTGAGATTCCGCTTCTTATGCTTCGCGCATGTTGGAATATCCCATCAGGAATTCATCGACATCATGAGCGCAGTGTCTTCCCTCGGCTACCGCCCAGACAACGAGCGACTGGCCGCGGTGCATATCTCCGGCCGTGAAAACCTTCGGCACATTGGTTGCATAAGCATCCTCTGCTGTTTTTACGACATTTCTCTCCGTCAGCTCTACGCCAAAGGCAGCTGCCGTATACTTCTGTGCACCGGTAAAGCCGGCAGCAATCAGAAGAAGATCACAGGGGATTGTCTTCTCCGAGCCCTCGACGAGCACCATTTTCCGGTTCTCGAAGCGGACCTTCGCCGTCACGATCTCCTTGAGCTCCCCCTTCTTATTGGTATGGAACTCCTTGACCGTGGTTTCATAGACGCGAGGATCATGACCGAATCGGTCAATGGCCTCTTCGTGGCCATAATCGGTCTTCAGAACCTTCGGCCACTCCGGCCAGGGATTGGATTCTGCCCGTTCTGCCGGGGGCTTCGGCATCATTTCCAGAGCCGTCACCGACTTACAGCCGTGCCGGATCACCGTGCCGATGCAGTCATTGCCGGTATCACCTCCGCCGACCACTACCACATTCTTACCTTTTGCGCTGATGAAATCCTTACCCTTCAGAAACGTCTCCACGTCTCTGGAATCCGAATTCTTCCAGCTTCCGGTTTCCGGATCGAGTCCCTGATCCAGAAGGCTTCTGGTTGTGGAGGTCAGGAAGTCCACCGCGTAATAAATGCCCTTGATTTCGTTCGGATCCGCACCTGCAAGGGAGCGTGCCTCCTTGGCGCCGCAGGCAAGAACCACAGCATCATAGGAATCCAGAAGCTCCTTTGCGGAGATATCCTCGCCGACATTCACCCCGGTTTTAAATTCCACGCCCTCTGCTTCCATCAGCTTCTGGCGGCGGTAAATGACGCTCTTATCGAGCTTCATGTTCGGAATTCCGTACATGAGAAGCCCGCCGATCCGGTTCTCCCGCTCGTAAACTGTCACAAGATGTCCTCTGTGATTGAGCTCATCCGCTGCTGCAAGTCCGGACGGGCCGCTGCCGATGACAGCAACCCTCTTGCCGCTTCGGATCGCAGGGATTCTCGGCTTGATAAATCCGTTTGCATATGCAGTCTCAATCACAAAAAGCTCATTGTCATGAACCGTAACCGGTTCTCCGTACTCACCGTTGATGCACGCCTTCTCGCACAGTGCAGGACATACTCTTCCGGTAAACTCCGGAAAATTGCTCGTCTTGATCAGGCGGGAAAATGCATGCTCGTCATGTCCGTGATAGATCTGGTCATTCCATTCCGGAATCAGATTGTGCAGCGGACACCCGGTCACCATACCGGAGAGCTTCATCGCAGACTGGCACAGCGGAACGCCGCAGTTCATGCAGCGCGCTCCCTGCTTTCTCCTTTCCTCCTCGGAAAGGGGACGATGAAACTCTTTAAAATTCGTAAGACGCTCCTCTACCGGAACGTCCGGGTTATTCTTACGTTCAAATTCCAGAAATCCAGTCGGCTTGCCCATTATGCGGTCACCTCCTCAAATGCTTCCAGGACCGCATTGTCATGCGATATGCCCTGCTCCTCATATTTGCTGATTGCAGCCAGCATCTTCTGATAATCATTCGGAACGATCTTCTTGAAATCCGAAACCGCACTGCCAAAGTTCTCCAGAATCTCCGACGCAAGCTTCGATCCCGTCTCTTTTACATAATCGCTCAGAATCTCCTTCAGCTCCGCAATGTCATACTTATCCGTCACTTCCTGAAGAGAATCCATATCCTTGTTCATCCGGCGGTACAACGTGTGATCACGATCGAGAACATATGCGATTCCGCCTGACATACCTGCCGCGAAATTCTTGCCGGTCGGTCCCAGGATGACTGCCCGTCCTCCCGTCATATACTCAAGGCCATGGTCGCCGCAGCCCTCCGCTACTGCAACCGCACCGGAATTTCTCACGCAGAAGCGCTCACCGGCAATGCCGCAGATGTAGGCCTTTCCTGCCGTTGCTCCGTACAATGCCACGTTGCCGACAATGATATTCTCCGATGCCCGGAACGGTGAATTCCCGGCAGGAACCACAACCAGCTTGCCGCCGGAGAGTCCCTTTCCGAAGCCATCGTTTGCATCACCCGTAAGCCGGATGGTAAGTCCCTTCGGAATAAAGGCTCCAAAGGACTGTCCGCCGCCGCCTTCCGCATTCACCACAAAGGTATCCTCTGCAAGATTGCTGCCGAACACTCTGGTGATGTCCGATCCGAGAATGGTTCCGAAGGACCGGTCTGTGCTGGACACCTTAAGTGACACCGTCATCTTTTCCGCCTTTGAGGCCGCGCTCTTCTTCTCCACCTCGGTGCGAAGCGCAGGTCCCTTTCCGGTTCCCGCATACGTTGTCACCGCCAGAGGATCTGTCCTGGGTACCTCAATCTGTGCCTTCTTCAGGGTCTCGGTAAAGGCAGGAAGCAGAACCGCTTCATCCTTTGTTTTCTCAAGATGGAAGTCATAAATGTGCTCCCTGTCAAAATGCGAATGCTCCGCATGTGCATAGGAAGGATTCAGGATTCCGGAGAGATCCACCTCCTCTGCGCGTTCCGTGATCAGGTTATCCTTCTTCTTCAGGCAGTCGGTGCGGCCAACCATTTCCGCCACACTTCGGAAGCCAAGGGAAGCCATGATCTCGCGAAGCTCCTCCGCAATGAACCGCATGAAGTTCATGACGTATTCCGGCTTTCCGGCAAAACGTCTGCGCAGCGCTTCGTTCTGCGTTGCAATGCCGACAGGGCAGGTATCCTTGCTGCACACGCGCATCATCATGCAGCCCATGCAGACAAGCGGTGCCGTCGCAAAGCCGAATTCCTCCGCTCCAAGGAGGGCAGCGATTGCGACATCCCGGCCGCTCATAAGCTTGCCGTCCGTCTCAATGCAGACGCGGTCGCGAAGACCATTCTGCAGGAGGGACTGATGTGCTTCCGCAACGCCGAGCTCCCACGGAAGGCCGGCATTGTGAATGGACGAAACCGGAGCTGCTCCCGTTCCTCCGTCATAGCCGGAAATCAGAATGACCTGGGCACCTGCCTTTGCCACGCCGCTTGCAATCGTGCCGACTCCTGCTTCCGAAACCAGCTTCACGGCAATTCTTGCATAACGGTTTGCATTCTTCAGATCATAGATCAGCTGTGCCAGATCCTCGATCGAATAAATATCATGGTGCGGCGGCGGCGAAATCAGAGAAACGCCGGGCGTGGAATAACGGGTTCTTGCAACCCACGGATAGACCTTCTTTCCGGGAAGGTGGCCGCCTTCACCGGGCTTTGCGCCCTGTGCCATTTTGATCTGGATCTCCACGGCGCTGTTGAGGTATTCCGAGGTTACTCCGAAGCGGCCGGAGGCCACCTGCTTGATGGCAGAATTCCGCTCGGTTCCGAATCTTGACGGATCCTCGCCGCCCTCGCCGGTATTGGACTTTCCGCCAAGGCGGTTCATGGCGATTGCCATCGTCTCATGCGCTTCCTGCGAAATTGAGCCGTAGGACATCGCACCTGTTTTGAAACGCTTTACGATTTCCTCAACCGGCTCCACCTCTTCGATCGGAACCGGAGGATTCTGCGGGACAAAATCCATCAAACCGCGAAGCGTGTGCGGGCGCTTGCTGTCATCCACCATTCCGGTATATGTCTTGAACTGCGCATAGTCACCCTTCCGGACTGCCTGCTGCAGATTGATGATGGTCTCCGGATTGTAAAGATGGTCCTCCTTGTCCTTGCCGCTTCTTAAATAATGGAAGCCGACGCTGTCGAGCGTAGTATCCGTTCCAAGTCCCAGCGGATCAAAGGCATGATCATGACGGAAGGCAACCCCCTCCTCAATTTCCCGGATACCGATTCCGCCGACTCTGGAAACCGTTCCGGTAAAATAGCGGTCGATCACTTCCTTCGAAAGGCCTACCGCCTCAAAGATGCGCGCAGACTGATAGGACTGAACGGTGGAAATTCCCATTTTCGCTGCAATCTTCACGACACCGGAGAGAAGCGCCTTGTTGTAATCCTCGATGGCCGTATGATAATCCTTGTCCAGAATTCCCCTGTCAATCAGCTCGGCAATGCACTCATGGGCAAGATACGGGTTGATTGCACGAGCGCCAAAGCCCAGCAGCGTTGCAATCTGGTGCACATCTCTCGGCTCTCCGGATTCCAGAACAATGGATACCTTTGTTCTCTTCTTCGTCCGGACCAGGTGCTGCTCCACGGAGGACACCGCAAGAAGAGACGGCATCGGCACATGGTTCTCATCCACGCCGCGATCCGACAGAATTATGATGTTCTTCCCTTCCGCTGCCGCACGGTCCACAGCGATGTTCAGCTGCTCCAGTGCGCGCTCCAGAGAGGTGTTCTTGTAATAAAGAAGCGAAATGGTTTCCGTATGGAAGCCCGGCTGATCCAGGGAGCGGATCTTCATCAGATCCACACCGGTCAGAATCGGATGATTGACCTCCAGCACGCGGCAGTTCTCTGCCTTTTCATTCAGAAGGTCTCCATCGGAACCGATGTAAACCGTGGTATCCGTGACCACCTTCTCACGCAGGGAATCAATCGGGGGATTGGTAACCTGGGCAAACAGCTGCTTAAAATAATTGAACAGCAGCTGGTGCTGTCTGGAGAGCACGGCAAGCGGAACATCATGTCCCATTGAGGCCGTGGGCTCCACGCCGTTTTCTGCCATCGGGAGGATGTCATCCCGCACATCCTCGTAGGTGTAACCGAAAACCTTATAGAGCTTGTCGCGAAGCTCCTGATCGTGGGTCGGTATTTTTTTGTTCGGGATGGCAAGTCCGGACAGATGCAGCAGGTTGCCGTCCAGCCACTCTCCGTACGGCTCACGACCTGCATAAAGGCTCTTGCACTCCTCGTCCGAAATGATCTTTTTCTGCTTCGTATCCACAAGAAGGATGCGGCCCGGCTCCAGGCGCGACTTCTTCACAATATGCTGCGGTGCAATGTCGAGAACGCCGACCTCCGAGGCCAGAATCAGACGGTTGTCATCTGTGATGTAGTAACGGGAGGGACGAAGTCCGTTGCGGTCCAGGGTCGCGCCCACCACATCACCATCGGAGAACAGGATTGCCGCGGGTCCATCCCATGGCTCCATCATTGTTGCATAGTAATGGTAGAAATCTTTTTTGTCCTGCTCCATGAAGCGGTTGTTCTTCCACGGCTCCGGTATGATCACCATCATGGCAAGCGGAAGCGGCATCCCGTTCATGTACAGGAATTCCAGCGTGTTGTCCAGCATTGCAGAGTCGGATCCCTTCTCCGCAATGACCGGGAAAATCTTATCGATGTCCTTCTTCATGACCGGCGAGGACATGGTCTCTTCACGGGCCAGCATACGGTCGCTGTTGCCGCGGATGGTATTGATCTCGCCGTTATGCGCGATCATACGGTACGGATGTGCGCGGTTCCAGGATGGTGTTGTGTTGGTGGAGAACCGGGAGTGCACAATGGCAATCGCGGTTTCATAATCCCGATCCTGCAGATCGTCGTAGAACTTCCGAAGCTGCATGACAAGGAACATGCCCTTGTAAACGATGGTTCTGGAGGATAAGGAGCAGATGTAGGTATCCTCACTGCTCTGTTCAAACTCGCGGCGGACCACATAAAGTCTCCGGTCGAATTCGATTCCCTTTTCCACATCCTCGGGCTTCCCGATAAAGCACTGCATGATGCAGGGCATCGAGTCCTTTGCCAGGTCACCCAGAATTTCCGGATGAACCGGTACCTTTCTCCAGCCGAGGAACTCCAATCCGTCCTTTCTGGTGATGACCTCCAGCATTCGCATCGCGAAGGTGCGCTTTAAGCTGTCATTCGGAAAAAAGAACATTCCGACGCCATACTCACGCTCTCCGCCAAGCGTAATTCCGGCTGCTGCCGCTGCCTTTCTGAAAAACTTATGGCTGATCTGGGTCAGAATACCGACGCCGTCGCCAACCTTTCCGGTTGCGTCCTTGCCGGCGCGGTGCTCCAGCTTCTCAACGATATGAAGTGCATCGTCCAGAACCTGATAATCCTGATGGCCGTCGATGTTGACAATGGTTCCGATTCCGCAGGCATCGTGCTCTTCCTGCAGTCCTTCATACATTCGGCTTACCTGTGATTCCTGTAATGTTTTCATATTCTCTCATTCTCTTTACTTGTTGTGCCGGTGAATATTGTGTCTGTGCTTTTCAGTACAGCAACAATTCCTGGTCCGTTTATCCCGGATCAGGAATTGCCATCGCCCTTCCTTGGCTTCTTGTACAGCGAGTCCCGGTTTTTATGACAGAACCGGAACCGCCTTTTATGAATTTATCAGCGAAGCGAGAACAGCATCTCTCCGTAGGTCGGATAAGGAAGATAGCCATCCGGAATGATTGCTTCTGCCTTGTCAACGGAAGAGCGGAGCGCATCCATATCAGCCAGAATGGTTTCATGGTAGAACTTCGCAGCCTTCAGCTCGTCCGTTTCCTTCTCGGCCTTCTGGGTATCCTTACTCAGCTTGTCCAGAGACTTGCTGATCTTCTCAGAGGTTTCATCCAGAGTAGTGATGATCTCGTCCTCGTAGGTGCACTTCAGCTGAGGAAGAAGCTGCTTTTTCTTCAGAGCTTCGTTCGTGACATCCTTCATGTAGCTGACAAGTCCGCTTGTGAAGTCCTTGCGAACCATCTCCTGCATCGTCAGCGACTCAATGTGAATGGTCTTGGAGTAGTTCTCCAGGAAGATTTCATATCTGGACTGAAGCTCCTCCTCCGTGAAGACCTTATGCTTGGTAAACAGCGCAACAGCTTTGTCGGAAACCAGTCTCGGCATTGCGTCCGGAAGAGACTTCAGATTATCAAGGCCTCTCTTCTTTGCTTCCTCAAGCCACTCATCCGTGTAGCCGTTGCCATTGAACAGAACCTTCTTGTGGGCATCCAGAAGCTTCTTTAAGAGCTTCTTGACCTCGTCACCCATCTCTCTCTTCTTAACGTCCTTCAGAGCGTCATAGATCTCAGCAAGCTTCTCCGCTACTGCCGTGTTCAGAACAATGTTCGGGTCTGCAACCGACAGGGAAGAGCCCGGCATACGGAATTCAAACTTATTTCCGGTGAAGGCAAACGGCGATGTGCGGTTGCGATCGGTCGTATCCTTCATGATGTGAGGAAGGACTGCGCTCCCAAGGCTCATCGAGCTCTTTCCGGTTCCCTTGAAGGCAGTTCCCTCATCAATCGACTTCAGAACTTCTGCCAGCTCATCGCCGACAAAGACGGAAATGACAGCCGGCGGCGCCTCGTTTGCACCCAGACGATGATCGTTTCCTGCCGTTGCAACACTGACTCTCATCAGGTCTGCATACTCATCCACTGCTGCGATGGTTGCCAGCAGGAAGACCAGGAACTGAATGTTCTCAGCAGGTGTTTTGCCGGGATCCAGAAGGTTCTCGCCGGTATCGGTGATGATCGACCAGTTGTTGTGCTTGCCGGAGCCGTTGACTCCGTCAAACGGCTTCTCATGCAGAAGGCATGCGTAGTTGTGCTTGTCCGCAACCTTCTTCATCATCTCCATGGTCAGCTGGTTGTGATCCACGGCGATATTGGCCGTCTCAAAAACAGGTGCAAGCTCATGCTGGCTGGGAGCAACCTCGTTGTGCTTGGTCTTGGCGGGAACGCCGAGCTTCCAGAGTTCCTGATCCAGGTCGTGCATATATTCGGATACCTTCGGCTTCAGAACACCGAAATAGTGATCCTCCATCTCCTGTCCCTTCGGAGCCGGTGCACCGATCAGTGTGCGGCCGGTCAGAAGCAGGTCCTTACGCTTGAGGTACATATCCTTGTCGATCAGGAAATACTCCTGCTCGGATCCTACTGTGGTATCTACATGTGTCACCTCTTCGTTGCCCAGAAGGTGCAGCACCTTGACTGCCTCTGTGGAGAGTGCCTCCATGGAGCGAAGAAGCGGTGTCTTCTTATCCAGTGCCTGTCCGCCGTAGGAGCAGAAGGCGGTCGGGATGTAGAGCGTTCCGTCCTTGATAAATGCCGGTGAAGACGGATCCCAGGCAGTATAGCCTCTTGCCTCAAAAGTAGCGCGAAGACCGCCGGAAGGGAAGGACGAAGCATCGGGCTCACCCTTTACCAGCTCTTTTCCGGAGAACTCCATGATGACCTTTCCATCCGGAGTCGGCGAAATAAAGCTGTCGTGCTTTTCTGCCGTAAGTCCGGTCATCGGCTGGAACCAGTGAGTGAAATGCGTTGCGCCGCGTTCAATCGCCCAGTTCTTCATAACTGCTGCGACAGTATTCGCAACGTCCAGCTCCAGATGGCTTCCATTCTTAATGCTCTTATGAACTGCCCGGTAGATGTCCTTCGGCAGACGTTCCTTCATTACCTGATCTCCGAAGACGAGACTTCCGTAGATTTCAGGAATTGATCCCATTGTTTCCATTCTCTATCCTCCTTTTTCTTTCATGCCATCCGTGATTCCCTTTTGTCATGACATTCATGATTCTTTTGTCACATTCTTTTGCCATGCTTTCCGAAATCACGGAAAAACAAAAAAGCGCCTTGAAAGACAGTTTCTCTGTCTCTCAAAGCGCCTTTGCTTTATGGACGTAGGTTTATCACATTGCTTTTTTCATGTCAACACTTTTTCTTTCTGATTGTATACAAAAATACATTCTTCTGCATTTTGTCCTTTTTATACGCAGATCTTTCTGTTTTCTTTGTGAGACTTTCTCTTGACAATTATTTTCCGCAGCGCAATAATGCGGGATATTAAGAAGCGACAAAGAGGTCGCGTACTCACCTTCCATATATATGGAAGCCGGCTCCGTCACAGAAAGGATCCGGATGCGGTGAGAACGAGCTCTTTGCCGCTTCTTTTTATTTTGAATAATTTCAGAAGGAGAATATGTTATGTGCTCAATTTTAGGTTACTGCGGTGCATCCGCGCGGAAAGAAGATGCTGCCGCGGCTCTTGCCAAGACCATTTCCAGGGGCCCCGACGATTCCAGACTTATTGATACCGGAAAGGGATTTCTCGGTTTCAATCGTCTTTCCATTATGGGACTGACGCCGGAGGGAATGCAGCCCTTCGAAAGAGATGGTAGCTATGTTGTCTGCAACGGCGAAATTTACGGGTTCCGCCCGATGAAAGAGTACCTGAAGGGACGCGGCTATACTTTTGTTTCCGACAGTGACTGCGAGATCCTTCTTCCTTTATATGAAGAGTACGGCGTAGATATGTTCCGCCTTCTGGATGCGGAATATGCGCTGATCCTGTTTGACGGCCGCACCGGTGAGTACATCGCCGCCCGCGACCCGATCGGAATCCGCCCTCTGTATTACGGCTATGACAAAAAGGGCGTCATCGTCTTTGCGTCGGAGCCGAAGAACCTGATCGAGCTGTGCGACAAGATCCTTCCGTTCCCTCCCGGCTGCTATTATAAGGACGGTTCCTTCCATACTTATCGTGACATGACCGATATTGACTACTATAGTCAAGATGATCTGGATACGATTTGCACGAACATTCATGACAAGCTGATGCGCGGTATTGAGAAGCGTCTCGATGCCGATGCTCCGGTCGGCTACCTGCTCTCCGGCGGCCTTGATTCCTCCCTTGTCTGCGGCGCTGCCGCAAAGCTGATGGACAAGCCTCTGGAGACCTTCTCCATCGGCATGGACATCGATGCCATCGATCTGAAATATGCGAGACAGGTTGCGGAGTACATTCATTCCAATCATCACGAGGTCATCATCACACGTGACGATGTAATCAATGCTCTTGAGCCGGTTGTCGCCGCACTTGGAACCTTTGACATTACTACCATCCGCGCTTCCATCGGCATGTATCTTGTCTGCAAGTGGATTCACGAGAACACCGACATCCGCGTCATCCTGACCGGTGAAATCTCCGACGAGCTGTTTGGCTACAAATATACCGATTTTGCCCCGAGTGCAGACGCCTTCCAGAAGGAAGCCGAGAAACGAATCCGCGAAATCAATGTCTATGATGTGCTCCGCGCAGACCGTTGCATCTCCGTCAACTCTCTGGAAGCCCGGGTTCCCTTCGGCGATCTGGATTTCGTGGACTATGTCATGCACATCGATCCGGAAAAGAAGCTCAACAAATACGGAATCGGCAAATATCTGGTTCGCCATGCTTTTGAAAAGGATGAGCTGATTCCCGAATCCATTCTGATGCGTGAAAAAGCGGCCTTCTCCGACGCCGTCGGACACTCCCTCCGGAATGATCTGATTGAATATGCGGAATCCCTCTACACCGACGAAGAATATGAGGAAAAACGCCGCAAATACACACACTGCACTCCGTTCACGAAAGAGTCTCTTCTCTACCGTGAGCTGTTCGAGAAGTACTACCCCGACCAGAGCCAGATGATTCCTGATTTCTGGATGCCGAACAAGAGCTGGGAAGGCTGCAACGTCAACGATCCTTCCGCAAGAGTGCTCTCCAACTACGGTGCCTCCGGAGAATAAACGAAATTCTTCGGCGCCGCGAGCGGGAATTTCGCGAAGGCGAATTCAAGTGTCGGTGGAGAATTTCGCGAAGGCGAATTCTCCAATGCCGAGAGCGTGGAAACGAAGTTTCCCGCTCTAAGTAGGAGAATCTGCCATCAGGCAGATTCGAGTGTCGGTGGAGAATTTCGCGAAGGCGAATTCTCCGCCAACCGAGCAAGCACATGCTGTGCTTGCTCGCAGTAGGAGTTGTTGCCATCGGGCAACAACGAGTACGGTAGTAAGGCGGTTCTTCCGCGGGACCGCTTCACTATACATATTCTCTATTCTTTTTTCACGGAAAAGCCGCGTCCCTCTGGACGCGGCTTTTTCGTATCTATTCTTATTCATCCCTCGCTTGCTTTTTCTTCCGCAGGGATTATTTCTTCCGCCCGGATTCATCTCCAGCTTGCTCTTTTTCACCACAGGGATTATTTCTGCCACCCGGATTCATCTCTATCTTGCTCTTTTGTGCTGCAGGGATGATTTCTTCTGCTCAGATGCATCCCCAGCTTGCTTTTTTGTGCCGCAGGGATTATTTCTTCCGCCCGGATTCATCCCTATCTTGCCCTTTTGTGCTGCAGGGATTATTTCTTCCGCCCGGATTCATCCCCAGCTTGCTTTTTTGTGCTGCAGGGATGATTTCTTCTGCTCAGATGCATCTCTATCTTGCTCTTTTCCACCACAGGGATTATTGCGACCGCCCGGATTCATCTCTATCTTGCTCTTTTTCACCACAGGGATTATTTCCGCCGCCTGGATTCATCCCCAGCTTGCTCTTTTTCTCCGCAGGGATGATTTCGACCGTTCAGATTCATCTCTATCTTGCTCTTTTTCTCCGCAGGGATTACTTTTTCCGCCCGGATTCATCCCTATCTTGCTCTCTTTCTCCACAGGGATTACTTCTTCCGCCCGGATTCATCCCCAGCTTGCTCTTTTTCTCCGCAGGGATTATTTCTGACTGTGATGATCCTCCTTGATCCGATACATATTGGCATCCGCCATTTTTACCAGTTCTTCCAGTGTGATGTTCTCATTGCATTCATCCTCTGTCCCGGCATAAACAGCGATCCCGATGCTGGTCTGAATGGACTTCTCCAAAAGTCCCTGCTCGATCTTCGTACTGAACGCAAGAGCTGCTTCCTGGGTCCCACAGGGATAAAGCGCAAGGAATTCATCTCCTCCAAAGCGGCAGACCACTGCCTCAGCAGGCAGGCTTTCCACCACGATCTTTGCAATTTCCTTCAGTACATAATCGCCGTAGCTGTGTCCAAACCGGTCATTTATCTCCTTGAAGCGGTCTGCATCAAGAAACATGACAGCGACGCCCTCCTTCCGGCGCCACCTCTGAAACGACGGTGCAATCACCTTCTGATAAGCAGTTCGTGCATAAACTCCGGTCAGCTGATCCCGGTTATAAATCTTCTCCAGATGGTCCAATGCCGACCTCAACCGAAGATTCGCATACCGGTTGGACGCCTCCCTGAGGATCAGCTCAATGATCTCGTACAGATCCTGTCGGTCGATCAGAAATCTTGGGTTCTTCAGAATAAAAATTCCAGCCGCATACTGATCAATATGGAAGGGAAACATCAGATGCAGGGTTCCCGCCGGTGCATTCAGAACTTCATCCCGGATTTTCACATTCGGGATATGCTCTCTGCGCATCCCCTCCATTCTGCAGCCTGCCGTTTCCAGCCAGGAAAGCTCATATCCATCCGTATTCAGCTCGTTCTTCTCTTCCAGTTTCTGAACTCTCCGGTCCAGAATGACAGCATATCCGTCCAGATCCATCTGATCAAACAGATCCATGCTGCTGCGGACCAGCTCCTGAAAGCTCTGGCTGTCATGAAGCTTTGCCTCTGCAGAGGAAAGTGCCGCCGTAAGATCCGCATCCTCCATCGAGGAGACAATCTGCTGCTTCAGCACCTTTCGATAATCAATCTTTCCATCATTGGGACAGCCGCAGCTCTCACCGAGGATAACCTTCGGTTCAATGTAAGACACACGCTCGGGCTTCTCTCCATTCCAGATCTGATTCAGAATGTCGGCACATCGATAGCCGATGTCTTCACGGCACACCTCTGCGGTAGTGATCTGCGGCTGGAACAGCTGTGCCTTATCAAAATTGTCAAAGCCTGTGACCTTGACATCCGCCGGAACACGATATCCGAGCTTCTCCGCCTCGATCACTGCCGCCACCGCTATGTTGTCATTGGCGCAGATGATCGCATCCGGAAGCTTCCCTCCGTTTTTCGTCAAAAAACGGACCGCCTCTGTTCCGGTGTTCTTACCAAAATCCCCATAGCTGACTGTAGCTGCCTCTTCAGGAACCCCAAGCTCCCGGAGCGTATCAAGAAAGGCGGAAACGCGCTGCTCATTTTCGTAGTTTCCCTTCGGTCCTCCCGCAAAATGAAACGACCTGCACCCATGCTCCTCATACAGGTGAAGAACAAACCTCCGGATTGCCCCGAAGCCCTTCACGCTGATATAGTACATTCCTTTCACATCCTGGCAAAGTGCAACCGCAGGCACCCCGCTCTCCCGGATCCGCTGCAGCACGCTCTCTCTTGCTGCAGACTCCATGTTGACCAGATCTACCACGATGCCATCATAACCGGCAAATTCCGGGAGCGTGAAAATATTATCCTCTCCATGCCGGAAATCCGTATTCTGACTTGCTCCCTCCCAGCTGTGAAACCACTCTACCGATACATCCAGTCCATGATCCCGAATGTACGCAATGAGGCCAGTCGACCAGGCTGTTGTGATCATTCTCTTCCACCCGGCCGTCACCAATGCAATTCTTCGTTTCATTTCCATCCCCTGCTGCGTTCCTCGTCTGCCGCGTTCCTCGTCTGCCGCATTCCTCGTCTGCCGCATTCCTCATCCCCGTTCGGATTGCAGCATTCTGCTAATCGACGGAGTAGAAAAGTTTTACAAACAGTGTAGCTTTTCCGCGAAAAAAACTCCACACAAGGGGCCCCATTTTCTGCAAAAAGATGAAATTTCACAAAAATCCGAATGACTTATCAGGTTCACGGTTTATGAAAACACCGTCTGGACCAGAACCATATACAGAATCGTACCGGAAGCCATGGAGATCAGCATGCTCCGCTTCCACAGGAAGGTGACCGTCACAACTGCAATCGCAGCCGTCTCCGGAATTCCGAAGGTTCCACCCGAAGAAAATGAGACCTTTCGGAGGCAGTAAATTACCAGAAGGCCGAACACCGCGGGTGCCAGATAGCGGCCAAGATAGCGGACAAAGGCCGGTGTCTCTTTCCCTGCCGGAAACAATATATATGGAAGAAACCTCGTCAATATGGTTGCAAAAACTGCTGCCCCCACCGTGACGGCCTGCTGAAGCTCTGTCATCTCACTCATTTTGACATTTTTCCTCTTTGTAATGAATATCAGCCATCTTCTCCCTCTTCAGAAGCCATGGACGAAGAATCGTCAAAGCTGCCAGAATGACTCCCATTGCAGGAATCATAAACCGGTCCGGACCGAACAGAAGAAGACAAAGAAGTGCCCCAAGGACTCCGATCAGTTCGCTGGCATGCCCTCTTTCCCTGTCCCTGACCCACTGATTCAGGAAAATTGTCACGAACATGGCTGTCATCACGAAATCAAGTCCTCTGGTATCAAACGTAATCTGCGAGCCGGACAAAGCCCCCAGTGCAGCCCCGGCCACCCAGTAAAGCTGATCCAGAAGAGACACCTGAAAATAAAACCACCCCCGGTCAATTCCTTCCGGGATCGCAGCGGAGTAATTCACCGCAAAGGTTTCATCGCTGGTGGTATAGATCAGGTAAAACTTCTTCCACCCCGTCCCTTTATAGCGATCCAGCATGGAGATTCCGTAAAAAAGATGTCTCGCACCGACCATCAGTGCCGTGAGGAAGCAGGCCATCGGATGATACGGCGATAACAGAATCGAAACCAGAAGAAATTCCATCGATCCCGTATAAACAATAACCGCTGTCAGAATGGGATAATAAACGGGAAAGCCGCTTGTCACCATCAGAATTCCGTATGTCATTCCAAGAAATAAATATCCTGCCATAACAGGAATGGTAGGCGGAAATGCCGCCCGGAATGCGCTCGCTGCAGTCTGTGTTTTCTTTGTATGCATGGTATCCTCATTCGCTTATCATATCTTTTCCATATGTTATATAGGTTATGAGTGTAGCACACTTTTCCTGTCCCCGCGAGAGTTTTCTTTTCAGATTGCATCCGGAAGGAACAATGGCTACAATAAGGAGCGCTGTTTCTTACATTCACGATTACTTTCGCTTCAAAAATCAAGGAGAATCACGTTATGATCAAAACCTTCGCCATCATCTGTTTCATCGCCATGTACGTCGTCATGGTCATAAAAACCGAATGGCGCACCTACACGGCCATGGCAGTGGCTGCCCTGTTCATTGTTTTCGGAGTTCTTCCGTTTGGTAGCATTTTCGGAGCGGTCGACTGGAACGTTCTGCTGATGATCTCCGGTACCATGATTCTTGTCGATTATTTCATCGAGTCAAAGATGCCGAATCGGATTGCCGATCTTCTTCTGGACAAATCCCGCAATGTCATGTGGGTCGCCGTTTTCATGTCCCTCTTCTCCGGCGCTGTCTCGGCATTTATTGACAATGTGGCAACGGTCCTGATGGTTGCTCCGGTCGGGCTTGCCATCTGCAAGAAGCTGAAGACCAATCCGGTTCCGATGCTCCTTTCGATCGCCGTTTCTTCCAATTTGCAGGGTGCCGCCACTCTGGTCGGCGATACCACCTCCATCATGCTCGGTGCCTATGCGAAGATGGACTTCACCCATTTCTTCTGGATGAACGGACGCCCCGGTATCTTCTTCGCCGTGGAGCTTGGCGCACTCGCAACGGTTCCGGTCATCATGTTCCTCTTCCGTCATGATACCCAGCCGGTGCACTGTGAAGAGAAGACGGAGGTGAACGATTATTTTCCCTCCTTCATGCTGTGCGGCGTTGTCGTGGCCCTGATTCTTGCTTCGTTTCTTCCGAACAAGCCCGCGGTCACGAATGGTCTCCTCTGCTGCATTTTCGCTGCAGTCACCGCTCTTCGTCATCTTCTCCGCACACATAGCACAGATGGCTGGAAGCATGCCATGGGCCAGTTTGATTACCAGACCGTACTGATGCTGGTTTCCATTTTCCTGGTAATCGGCGGTCTCGAGCAGGTCGGCGTCATCGATGATCTCTCCGGCATCATTGCTTCCTTTGGAAAGAGCAACCTGTTCCTGCTCTATACCGTGATCGTCTGGGGATCCGTTGTTATCTCCGCCTTCATCGATAACATTCCTTACGTCGCCACCATGCTTCCTGTGATCCGCGCCGTTTCGATGTCCCTTGGAATTGAGCCGTACCTTCTCTATTTCGGCCTTCTGACCGGTGCGACCCTCGGCGGAAACCTGACTCCGGTCGGTGCCTCTGCCAACATTGCGGCAACCGGTATCCTGAAGAAGGAGGGGTACGAGGTCAGCTTCCAGAGCTTCATGAAAATCGGCGTTCCGTTCACACTGACCGCCGTCACCGTTGGTTACCTCTTCCTGTGGCTGGTATGGAAATAAAATTTTTAAGAAACAATTTATAAACAATTCAGATTTCTTTCTGCCAATTTCCTGTATTATAGTGGTATTAACAGAAACAGACGTGAGCTTGTTACGATGCAGGCTCACGTTTTTTCCACACTGTAAGATGGGAGAAAGCCATGGAGCAGCATTATATCCAGTTTCAGGATGTCACCAAGAGCTACGGGACCGGAAATGCCCAAATCAACGCACTCGAAGATGTTACCTTCGGAATTGATGAAGGAGAATTCTGTGTTCTGCTTGGTTCCTCCGGTGCCGGAAAGACTACACTTCTGAATATGCTCGGCGGTATGGACACCGTAAGCAGCGGTGAAATCTATTTTCACGGGAAGGAGGTTTCTGCCTTCAAAAAGCGCGAGCTCGTGGAATACCGCCGTCATGATGTAGGCTTCGTTTTTCAGTTCTATAATCTCATTCCCACATTAACGGCGAAAGAAAATGTGGAGATTGCCGCTCAGCTCTGCAAGAATCCGATTCCTGCAGAGGAGGCGCTCTCCATGGTCGGCCTGTCAGAGCGCACCGGCAATTTCCCGGCCCAGCTCTCCGGCGGGGAGCAGCAGCGCGTTGCCATTGCGAGAGCGCTTGCCAAGAATCCGGAGCTTCTTCTCTGCGACGAACCAACAGGTGCCCTGGATTACGTGACCGGCAAATCCGTTCTGAAGCTTCTCCATGATCTGAGCCGCGAGCGTCATTCCACGGTCATCATCATTACGCACAATCAGGCCATTGCTCCCATGGCAGATCGGATCATCCGAATCAAAAGCGGCCGGATCCTGTCCAATGACATCAACCGACATGTCGTTCCGATTGAAGAGATCGAGTGGTGAAATCGATGAAGTCCATGTTGAAATTAACGATGCGAAATATCCGCTCCTCCTTCATGCGGTATCTGGCAATACTTCTGATCGTCATGCTGAGCGTCGGCTTCTTCTCCGGCCTGAAGATCACCAGAGACGCCATGGCAAAAACCGGAGGTAACTACCTGACGGAGCAGCATTTTTATGATTACCGGCTGATCTCCACGCTCGGATTTACAGAGGATGATGTACAGGCTTTTTCCGGCGCTTCCGATGTACAGGCTGCAGAGGGGAGCTTCAGCACGGATGCCCTGCTCACAACGGGCGATGCAGCGGTTCCGTTCCGGCTGATCTCCCTGCCTGCAGAAATCAATCTTCCGTCTCTGAAGGCCGGAAGACTTCCCTCTGAAGAACATGAATGTCTCGGAGATGCGGCATATTTTTCCGAATCTGACATCGGATCGGAGCTTGAAGTGGAGGGTGATGACCTTCCTCTCTCCGAAACCACCTTCACCCTTGTCGGGCTTGCGGACTCTCCGCTGTACCTTGGAAACGAGCGGGGAGCTTCTTCCATCGGAGTCGGTACGCTCTCCGGTTTTCTGTATCTGCCCGAGGATACCTTTGAGACAGATGCCATCTATACCGAGCTGTACGTGACGATCAAGAATGCCGAACCGCCCTACAGCGATGCGTACTCCGAACAGATCAAGGACAAAAAGAGCTCCATGAAATCACTCCTCAGGGAGCGGGCTGACAAAAGATACGAGGATATTCTGGAAGAGAACCACCTCTCGGAGGAAATGGCGGAGACAGCCGGAATCGAAAAGCCGGAAACCTATCTTCTGACAAGAGAGGAAAACGCCGGCTATGTCACCTTCGAGAACAACACCTCGATTCTCAGCGGGATCGCCAATATTTTCCCTCTGTTCTTTATCCTGATTGCCATGCTGGTCTGCATGACCACCATGACACGCATGGTTCAGGAGGAGCGCACGCAGATCGGCGTTCTCAAGGCAACCGGCTTCGGAAACGGATCCATCATCGGGAAATATCTCCTGTATGCAGGAAGCGCAACCCTGACCGGCTGGGCCGCCGGATTTTTTCTCGGCACCTTTGGTCTCCCGCAGATATTCTGGCGCGCCTATTCCTCGATGTACAGCTTTGCTCCGCTGAAGTATCTGTTCAGCCCGGTGCTTGCCGCTGCGACGCTCCTTGCCTCCATGGCAGGAATCCTTGGCAGCACCTGGCTCTCCTGCCGGAATGAGCTGAAGAGTGCTCCTGCCGAGCTTCTTCGTCCCAGTGCTCCCCAGATCGGAAGGAAAATTCTTCTGGAGCGGCTCCCGCTTTTCTGGAATCAGCTCTCCTTTCTCCAGAAGGTCACGCTTCGCAACATGTTCCGCTATAAAAGGAGACTGTTCATGATGCTCATAGGCATTAGCTGCTGCGCAGGGCTCATTCTCACCGCCTTCGGCGTCCGGGACTCCATGACAGGCATCGGAACCACGCATTTCGAGGAAATTCAGCACTACGATCTGCAGGCTTCCTATGAAAAAGGAGGAGAAGAGCAGGCACTTTCAGAGCTTTCCGAACTGGACGGCATCAAGGAGGCGCTCCCGGTTCTCTCGGAATATGTCGACGTCCGCTCCATGAAGAACATCAATCTTCTCGCTGCAAAAAACCTGGAGGACCTGTCGCCGTTCTGGGATTTTCACCAGACCCCCGGCACCGACACCGGTGAAATCCGGCTGCCGCGCGAGGGAGAAGCCATCATCAGTCAGAAAATCGCACAGCGCCTTGGCCTTTCTGTCGGCGATTCTCTGGAAATGGAAAACGAGGACCATGAGAAGCTTACGGTGAAGATCAGCGGTATTTTTACCTGCTATGTAGACAATTTCATTGTGTTGTCGGACAAGACCTGTGAAAAGTCCTTTGGCCCCTTTGAAACCAATTCCGCTCTGGTCCTCTCCGACAGCAGCAACCAGGAGCAGCTTGCGAAGGATATCATGGCACTGCCGGATATCGCAGGTGTGTCACAGCTTTCCGTCACCAGAGATTCCATTGACAGCCCGATGTCCTGCCTGGACGATATCATCTGGCTGATTGTACTGTTCTCCGATGCCCTTGCCTTTATTGTTATTTTCAATCTGACAAACATCAATCTGGCGGAGCGAAGCAGAGAGGTTGCCACGGTTGAAGTTCTCGGCTTTTATCCAAGAGAGACGGCAAAATACATCCTGCAGGAAAATCTGATCCTGTCGCTTATCGGAAGTGTGATCGGACTTCCTCTCGGCACCCTGTTCCACCGCCTGGTCATGCAGATGATTGATCTGGAAGCAACGGCCTTCCGCGTTTACATTGCTCCGAAGAGCTATGTCTCCACGCTGATCTGTACGGCGCTGTTTGCCGTCTTTGTAAACTTCCTGATGAGACGTCAGGTGCGAAAGATCAAAATGGCAGAATCCCTGAAGGCCGTGGAATAAGCCTCGCCCTCCGCCGCCAGGCGCACATGCAAAAAAAGAGTGCTTCATCCGGTTTCCCGGTGAAACACTCTTTTTCTTATCCCTTCAGGATCTCTTCGGCTCTGCGGATTTCCTCCGCCGTCGGAGGCTGCACGCCCTCGAGCGGATAAGGAATTCCAAGCTTTTCATATTTCGCAATGCCCATTGTATGATACGGAAGGACCTCCACACGCTCCACGCAGTCCGGGCAGATCTCCCGCAGATGATCCAGGAAGCTCCGGAGCCTTTTCAGATCCTCTTCGTCCGTTGTGATTCCCGGAACCAGAACGTGGCGAATCCACATTTTCTTCCTGTGAACTGCCAGATAGACTGCAAGATCCCTGATGTTGTCATTGACCCATCCGGTCAGTTTCTTATGCTTCCCGCAATCGATCTGCTTCAGATCCAGAAGAAACAGGTCCGTCACCTTCATCAGTTCATCGAACTTCTGCAGCTCCGGATCCGCTTCTGAAAACGGCTGTCCCGAGGTATCCAGCGCGGTATGAACGCCCTTCTCCTTACACAGCCGAAACAGCTCCGTCACGTAATCCATCTGCAGCAGTGCTTCACCGCCGCTGACCGTAATACCGCCGCCGTTTTTCCAGTAGCTGTGGTACCGCCATGCCTTTCGGAAGGTTTCCGCAGGCGTCTCCAGATAGGAGCCTTCTGCGGAATCTCCCCAGGTTTCCGGATTATGACAGTACTGACACCGCATCCGGCAGCCCTGAAGAAAAACAATATAGCGGACCCCCGGCCCGTCCACCGCACCGAAGGTCTCTATGCTGTTGATATTTCCCTGAATCATAAGTGATCGTGGAAGGTTCTGGAGATAACATCTTCCTGCTGCTCTCTGGTAAGGGAGATGAACTTCACCGCATATCCGGATACACGGATGGTGAAGTTTGCATACTCCGGCTTCTCCGGGTGCTCCATGGCATCGATCAGCTTCTCGCGGCCAAAGACGTTGACGTTCAGGTGATGTGCGCCCTGGTCAAAATAGCCGTCCAGAACATTGACCAGATTTGCGGATCTCTCCGCATCATCATGTCCGAGTGCGCCCGGGTTCATGGTCTGGGTGTTGGAAATTCCATCCAGTGCCCAGTGGTACGGGAGCTTTGTCAGAGAGTTCAGAGATGCCAGAAGACCGTTCTGCTCTGCGCCATAGGACGGATTTGCTCCGGGAGCAAGCGGTGTCCACGCACGGCGTCCGTCAGGCATGTTTCCGGTGTATTTACCATACACAACGTTGGAGGTAATGGTAAGAATGGAGGTTGTTGCCTCCGAATTCCGGTAGGTATGATGCTTCTTGATCTTCTCGATGAAGGCATGCAGAAGCCATACACCGATCTCATCGGCACGGTCATCATCGTTTCCGTACTTCGGGAAATCGCCCTCGATCTCATAGTCCTGTGCGAGGCCGTTCTCATCGCGGATGACCTTTACCTTCGCGTACTTAATCGCACTCAGGGAGTCGATAACGTGAGAGAAGCCTGCAATACCGGTTGCAAAGGTGCGGCGTACATCGGTATCAATCAGAGCCATCTCAGCAGCTTCATAGTAGTACTTGTCATGCATGTACTGAATCAGGTTCAGGATGTTGACATAAAGTCCTGCCAGCCAGTCCAGCATAAGGTCATACTTCTTCATGACCTCATCGTAGTCAAGATACTCGGAAGTAATCGGTGCATAAGCCGGTCCGACCTGTCTTCCGTTCTTCTCGTCCACACCGCCGTTGATGGCATACAGCAGGCACTTTGCAAGGTTTGCTCTTGCGCCGAAGAACTGCATCTCCTTACCGGTCTGTGTTGCAGATACGCAGCAGCAGATGGAGTAGTCGTCGCCCCATACCGGCTTCATAACGTCATCGTTCTCGTACTGAATGGAAGAGGTGGTGACGGAAATCTTAGCCGCATACTTCTTGAAGTTCTCCGGAAGCTGGCTGCTGTAGAGAACCGTCAGGTTCGGTTCCGGGGAAGGTCCCATGTTCTCAAGCGTATGAAGGAAACGATAATCGTTCTTCGTTACCATGGAACGGCCGTCCATCCCGATGCCGGCAACCTCCAGTGTTGCCCATACCGGATCTCCGGAAAACAGCTCATTGTAGGACTTGATTCTTGCAAACTTCACCATACGGAACTTCATGGTGATGTGGTCGATCAGCTCCTGTGCCTCAGCCTCTGTAAGCGTTCCTTCCTCCAGATCACGATTGATATAAATATCAAGGAAGGTGGAAATTCTTCCCACGCTCATCGCAGCGCCGTTCTGGGTCTTGATTGCTGCAAGATAGCCGAAGTAGAGCCACTGAACCGCTTCCTTTGCGTTGCGGGCGGGTGCGGAAATGTCATAGCCGTAAGCCTTTGCCATCTCCTTCATTCCCTGCAGCGCACGGATCTGCTCGGAGATTTCCTCACGCTGACGGATGATGTCGTCAGTCATTGTGCCATCGCCGCAGTTCTCCTGATCCTCCTGCTTCCACGCGATCAGCTGATCAATACCGTACAGAGCAACTCTGCGGTAATCGCCGACGATTCTTCCTCTTCCGTAGGTATCCGGAAGTCCGGTTACGATATGGCTGTGGCGTGCAGCACGCATCTCAGGTGTATATGCATCGAATACTGCCTGGTTATGCGTCTTGTGGTACTCGGTAAAAATCTTGTGCAGCTGCGGATTCGGATGATATCCGTACATCTCGCACGCTTCCTCTGCCATCTTGATTCCGCCGTAGGGCATGAACGCACGCTTCAGCGGCTTGTCGGTCTGAAGTCCGACCACCTGCTCCAGATCCTTCATGGACTCGTCAATATATCCGGGGCCATATGCGGTCAGAGAGGAAACCACCTCGGTCTCCTCATCCAGAACGCCGCCCTTCTCACGCTCTTCCTTCTGCAGCTCCTGCAGTCTTCCCCAAAGCTTGTCAGTTGCTTCGGTGGGATCTGCCAGGAAGCTCTCATCTCCCTCATAAGGTGTGTAGTTCTTCTGGATAAAGTCGCGCACGTTGCACTCGCGTCTCCAGATGTTGCCCTCAAACCCGTTCCAGGCTTCATTCTGTAACATGTTTCAATCCTCCTCTTTGAATGTTAGACAGTGTGTAATTAGTGGCCGCTAACTAGCCTTCTTCCAAGATACCCTGCTCTCCGGAAAATGTCAATCCATAGCAATCATTCTACCGGAATATCCCTTCTCCCCTGGAAGCATTTCCTGCTTATCTGAGTCAGCAGACGATTTTCAGTTTATCGGATTTCTGTATTTCTGTCATTCCTTATTTTATCGAGCCACAAAAAACCTCTTCATCCGAAACGGATGAAGAGGTTTCCTGAAAATCTATACCATATAAAAATAAAACCAGCCCGATGAAGTCCGGTCCGCTCACGGAGCCAGATTACAGAACATCACTCCTGCGAACGTACCCCGGGTAATCCGGTTCTGCCATCAGTTCCTTCACATTGATGATCTTCGCCCATTTGTCCACAATCTGGTTCTCCAGGTGGACGTTCTCACCAATGACAGAGTGTCCGAGGATCAGGCAATTCTTCACGACGGCGCCCTTCTTGATTTCCACACCGCGGCCAATCACCGAATTCTCTACCGTACCATAAACAGAAGAGCCGTTTGCCACCATGGAATTCACGACTCTGGCTCCTTCGTAGTAATGAACCGGAATCGCATCTGTCGTCTGCGTATAAATCGGCCAGTCCGAGGAGAACAGCTGCTGCGCGGTATCATAATGCAGAAGCTCCATGTTCGCACGGAAATAGCTCCGGAGGTCATAGATGGCTGCCATATATGAGCCTTTATGCTGTGCGCCGCGGATATCCAGGCTGTCATGCTCAAGATTCAGGATATCAGTCAGATTGAAGATGGAGGAATGCTTCTTCGCATCACGGATCAGCTTGATCAGCATCTCCTTCTTCATGACATAGGTATCCATGAAGATGTTGCGGTTCGGGATCGATCCATCATTGAGATGAATGGACTTCACACCCTTCTGACGATTCAGATCCAGAACAGCACAGTTTCGATACCAGTCATCCGCCTTGTCGGTCTTGTGATAAAGAAGCGTCACATCCGCCCCGCTGTCCACATGCTGCTGCAGAAGCTGCTGAAAATCCTGCTTGAAGATCATGTTACCGGGAGTAATGACCACGTAGGGCTGCTGCATTCTCTCAATGACTTCGATATTGTCCATAAAAGCAGCGACATCCGTATTATAAATTGCGTTTACACGGCTGTCCTGATTGAACAGGAGCTGAAGCTTGCCGCGCTTGGCATTGATGTTGTAATGCTGTCCATAGCTTAAGTGCTCTGCAAGAGAGCGAGGATTCTGGCTGACATAAACCTGAATGCGGTCAATGTTGCTGTTGGACAGGTTGGAAACCGGGAAATCCACCACGCGGTATCTTCCCAGGAAGGAGAAGGCCCCGATCGGCCGGTAGTCCTCCATTCCCTGTACATGATAACGGCCATTGGAGGCCGTGACGATTCCAAATGCATTGATCATCTTATTCAACCCCCTTTACGTTCTTCGCAACCAGAAGAATGCTCTCGCTGTCCGCGCTGCCGACAACGGCACCCTTTCCGATGTGAACATTGTTGGCAACAAGGGCTCTTGTCACGACGGCACCCTCATCGACAACCGCTCCGGGCATCAGCACGGAATCCACCACCTTCGCATCCTTTTCCACATCCACGTGTGTGAAAACAACGGAATGCTTCAGATCCCCTTCAATATGCGCGCCCTGTGTGATGTAGGCTTCGTCCACATGTGCCTCAGGTCCGATGTACTGCGGCAGCTCCGGTGCATCCTCGGTATAGATCTTCCAGGAAGGATCATCCAGGTTCAGTGCACTCTTCTCATCCAGAAGATCCATGTTGGCCTCCCAGAGAGAATCGATGGTTCCGACATCCTTCCAGTATCCCTTGAACTCGTATGCCATCAACGTCTTCCCGTCATTCAGAAGACGCGGAATGATATCCTTTCCGAAATCATGACTCGAATTCGGATCGTCCCTGTCTGCAATCAGAAGCTTCCGGAGAACCTTCCAGCTGAAAATATAGATTCCCATGGAAGCCAGATTGGACTTCGGGTGCTCCGGCTTCTCCTCAAACTCTGTGATATGACCGTTTCCATCGGTATTCATGATACCGAAGCGGCTGGCCTCCTTCATCGGAACCCCAATCACCGCAATGGTCGCATCTGCCTTGTTCTGCTTGTGGAACGAAAGCATCTCGTCGTAGTTCATCTTATAAATATGGTCGCCGGAGAGGATCAGAATATAATCCGGATCATACTGATCGATGAAGTCAATATTCTGCGTAATGGCATCTGCCGTTCCGCGGTAAACGTTCAGATTGGCATCTGCCTTTTCGCGGGGAGGCAGTACATAGACACCGCCGTCACGAGTATCAAGGCCCCAGTTCTTGCCACCTGCTACATAGGAATTCAGTAAAACCGACTCGTACTGCGTCAGAACGCCGACCACGTCAATGCCGCTGTTTGCACAGTTGGAAAGCGGAAAATCCACAATCCTGTACTTGCCGCCAAAAGAAACCGCCGGCTTCGCGACCTTGTTCGTCAGGTCCTTCAGACGGCTGCCGCGTCCGCCGGCCAGAATCATCGCCAGCATTTCGTTCTTGCTCATATGAATTACCTCCCCGATAAGGATAAAATAATATTGCTTTTATTGTATCAAACCGGCTTGGCGAATAAAAGAGTTTCATGTAAAAGACGCACAATTATCGTGTTAATTGTGCGCCCGTTTTGTATATATCTGCTTAATCTACTGCGATTATTCCATTTTCAGAATCAAAGCCTTCCTGCTTCGATCTGCTTCTCCCAGCCGCTTCTGCGGAAATAAATCGCCATTATCAGGGAGCATACAAGCCATCCGGCCGGATATCCCAGTGCAATCAAGGCCTCCGAATGGAAGGCGTGCGAGATCACATACAGATAAATCTGACGGAAAATCACAAAAGAGAACAGCATAATGATCATCGGCGTCTTCGACTGACCGATACCGCGAAGAACACAGGCATGAATCTGATTGGAAGCGCAGAGCCCGTCAAACAGGCAGTTGCAGCGTATGAAGAGCGTTCCGTATCTCAGAACCTCCGGATCCTGATTGAACAGTGCCACAATCTGCGGTGCTGCAATAAATTCTGCAATGCAGATCGCATATGTCAGAATAAATGCAAGCCAGATGGACGTGCGAACGCCCTCCTTGATTCTCTGTACGTTGCCGGCACCGGCATTCTGTCCGGTGAAGGTAGTCACGCCAAGCGCAATGCTCTGAAGCGGAAGCATGACAAAGGCATCCACGCGTCCGTATGCCCCCCAGCCCGAAGCGCTGGCATTCCCGAAGCTGTTGATATAGCCCTGCACGAACACATTCGAAAACGAAATAATCGCCATCTGAAGTCCGGCGGGCAGACCGATCCGGATGATTTTCCAGAGGGAGCATCGGTCGATTCGCATTTCCCGGAAAGAAATTCCATAGTCCTCCGTGCTCCGGGATAACACAAACAGTCCAAGAAACGCCGATACAAACTGCGACAGAATCGTCGCAAAGGCAACTCCCGCAACGCCAAGCTGAAAATACAGGACGAACAGAAGATCCAGTACCACGTTCAGGAGGCTCGTGATAATCAGGAACAGAAGCGGCCTCTTCGAATCTCCGACCGCGCGGAGAATCGCCGAGGTTATGTTGTAGAACATCAGGCCTTCGATTCCAAGGAAGTAAATTCTCAGATAAACCGAAGCAAGCGGCACAATGCTCTCCGGCGTCTGCATGAAGCGAAGAAGCGTCGGCGTGATGCCGACTCCCACCACCATCATGAACAGACCAAGGAGGAAGGTCGCAGAAAGAGCGGTGTGCACCGCCTTGCGAAGACCTGCACGGTCCCTTCTTCCAAAGCAATGCGAGATCACCACGCTGGCTCCGGTTGACATTCCCATAAAGAGTCCAACCAGCGTATTGACCGCCGAACCCGTCATGGTCACGGCTGCCAGCGCATCCGCACTGACAAAATTTCCCACCACAACGCTGTCCACCGTACTGTAGAACTGCTGGAACACGTTTCCGAAGAAAAGCGGAAGTGCAAACAGAATCAGCTGCCGCAGAATCGGCCCCTTTGTCATATCTCTGGCTTTTGTCTTCACAGAGCTCGTTCTTGTACAGTCTGCCGCAGTTTGATCTCCCATTTCGCATCCTCCCCCGGACATTAATATGCCGCTTCTTATCCCGATCATATCACTCTGAAACTGCGTAAGCCATATCTCCCTTGTGATTGACGCCGGAACGTCTGTTAGCATTGTCTAACCATTGTCATAGGCCGTATAATTCTAAAGGCTGAACGTTACTTTTATAACAATATCGGCATAGATAGATCCATTAAGGAAGGAGAACATTTATGGTTTACTCACAGGAAGTAAAGAACATGTGCGTCGTACACCAGGGCGTACACCATGGCGCAGCTCCGATCCCGGAAGAGGCGAAATGGGTGAAGTCCAGAGATATCAAGGACATCTCCGGCTACACACACGGCGTTGGCTGGTGCGCTCCTCAGCAGGGTGCCTGCAAGCTGTCTCTGAACGTCAAAGACGGCATCATTCAGGAAGCTCTGGTTGAGACCATCGGCTGCTCCGGAATGACCCATTCTGCAGCTATGGCAGCTGAGATTCTTCCCGGACTTACTGTTCTGGAGGCTCTGAACACAGACCTTGTCTGCGATGCCATCAACACTGCAATGAGAGAGCTGTTCCTTCAGATCGTTTACGGCCGCTCCCAGAGTGCATTCTCTGAGGATGGACTGCAGATCGGTGCAGGTCTTGAGGACCTCGGCAAGGGAACCCGCTCCATGGTCGGCACAACCTACGGCACTCTGGAGAAGGGACCCCGTTACCTCGAGCTGACCGATGGCTACATCACCGAGCTTGCTCTGGATGAGAACGATGAGATCATCGGCTACAAGTTCGTAAACTTCGGCAAGATGATGGACTTCATCAAGGCCGGCGACGATGCAGCTACCGCTCTGGAGAAGGCTTCCGGCAAGTACGGCCGTGTTGCTGATGCTGCGAAGTTCATCGATCCGAGAAAACAGTAATTCAGAAGGAGGAGAAAGAAATGGCATTATTTGAATCTTATGAGAGAAGAGAGCCCCAGATTCTTGCCACCCTGAGCAAGTATGGTATTTCCTCCGTTGAGGAATGCAAGACCATCACAGAGGCTGCTGGTCTGGACGTTTATCATCTGGTAGAGGGCATTCAGCCGATCTGCTTCGAGAACGCGAAGTGGGCATACACCGTAGGCGCTGCCATCGCCATCAAGAAGAACTGCCGCAAGGCTGACGAGGCTGCTGCCGCAATCGGCGAGGGCCTTCAGTCCTTCTGCATCCCCGGCTCCGTTGCTGACCGCCGTAAGGTAGGTCTTGGCCATGGTAACCTCGGCAAGATGCTTCTGGAAGAGAACACCGAGTGCTTCGCATTCCTGGCTGGCCACGAGTCCTTCGCAGCCGCTGAGGGTGCAATCGGTATCGCAGACAAGGCAAACAAGGTTCGCACGAAGCCGCTTCGTGTTATCCTGAACGGCCTTGGCAAGGATGCAGCCAAGATCATCTCCCGTATCAACGGCTTCACCTATGTTGAGACTGAATTTGACTACTTCACCGGCGAGCTGAAGGTTCTCTCCGAGACCTGCTACTCCAAGGATCCTTCCAGCCCGCGTGCAAAGGTTCGCTGCTACGGTGCTGACGATGTACAGGAAGGCGTTGCCATCATGTGGAAGGAGAATGTTGATATCTCCATCACCGGTAACTCCACCAACCCGACTCGTTTCCAGCATCCGGTTGCAGGCACCTACAAGAAGGAAAGACTCGAAGCCGGCAAGAAGTACTTCTCCGTTGCATCCGGCGGCGGCACCGGCCGTACCCTTCATCCGGACAACATGGCAGCAGGTCCTGCTTCCTATGGCTTCACGGATACCCTTGGCCGTATGCACAGCGATGCTCAGTTCGCAGGCTCCTCTTCTGTTCCGGCTCACGTAGAAATGATGGGTCTGATCGGAATGGGCAACAACCCGATGGTTGGCGCAACGGTTTCCACCGCGGTTTCCATCGCACTGGCTGCAGAGCAGGGCAAGTTCTGATTGGTGATTCTTTTCAGAAATTTCTGACTGACTGCCATTAGAGTTTGAATAAAGCAAGCCCCTCCGGGATCTCCCGGAGGGGCTTGTTCTGTTTCTGTAATCACCAGTCCATCTCATGGTAGAGATAGCTTTTCAGGCACCACAAAACGTACAGTGGGATCGACCAGACATGCGTATCTCCATCCATGTTGTCTCCCACATTTTTCAAAGATGTTTTCACCGCCATCCGAGGATGCATCCCAGTAGCCAATCGCCGGCAGCCGCTCCACATAGCCGTGAACGATTTGCAGCGCATTCAACCGCATATCAAAAAGGCATTCAGCTCCTTGGCCTGCGAGGGAAAGCGCTGTGTCGCAGTCTCCCGAAAATCACGGGAGAGATAGGTTTCCTTCATCGTCCTGCCTCCGTCCCAGCTTTCACGAAGCCCTTCTTTTTGTATCCGCAGTCGCAGTAGGGCCCACCGGAGGCAAGGGTATACTGCCGCACAAAGTCACTCACACCACATGCCTCGCTCATGGTGTAGTCCAGATGGCACAGGGCGGGAGTGAGGTCATATAGCCCCAGCTTTTTCATCAGCACACAGATGCCGCATTTGGTGAAGCGGCCCTCGTAGCCGCTGCCATCGGGGTATTCGTAAAGCTCCATATTCCACGAGTAGGGGTTGCGGTCAGCGGCTCTCAGCGCAGCGGTGGCTTTCATACCGGCAATGTCCTTTTCGGTGAATTTGCTCTTTC
>JABLTN010088978.1_pt1 | contig 51899 bp, 48 predicted proteins | sample 7160141 | NCBI WGS metagenome assembly JABLTN01 (sample SAMN14651226, study PRJNA627086) | human gut metagenome | isolation source: feces | host: Homo sapiens | reverse complement strand
CTAGTTAACTATAATCTATTTATAATTAATTAGGTCATAGTAATTACATTTAATCCTAGGATTATGATAGAGGTATCATATCCTAGGATTTTTTAAGTTAATTTTATTATAATTCTTGTAATATATCAGAAACTACTTTAACAAATTCTTTATTATTTTTTATCTCAGCTTCTTTATTTTCACATTGTTTTAAAATTGTATCAAATTCACTTTCTATATTTTTTAGTAAATCATTTGAAAAACTTGTTTTTATATTTGATAAATTAGTTTCCATAGATTTAACTTGTTTTGAAAGTTCATTAGTAATTGTATCAAGTAATTTACTTATTGTATTTCCTAAAGCCATTTTTAAATTGGATTTATCTGATGAATTTGTAATTTCACCTGAGAATTTAGAAGATATTTCATTCAAGTAATTTTGAATATCAATTTTTAAAATTGGAAAATCTATATTATTTATTGTCTTTTGGGCTAACATTTTAAAATATCCTGCATCATAATTTTCATCTGATGTATCAAACTGATTTACTATTATATTTAAAAGTTTTTTCTTTAAATTTGATATATCTACTGCCTTGTCAAAAGTTTTTTCTATTGTAGTTATAGAATCATTTGAAAAATTTCTTATATTTTCAAGTGCATCTGAAGCATCTAAATAGTAGTATTGCTCATCATAAGTATAATACTCCGTTCTGCTAGTTCCCCAAGTAGATGGTTTGTACCATTTTGATGTAGATACACTATATGATTCTACATGTGTTATAACCCCTCTTTTTTCTTCTATGTTTAAATACTCTTTACTTATTTCTCTTAATTCCCCAACTGCTTCTAATCTATTCTTTTCCATTGTTATGTTTAAGTCTCCAAATAAATCTTCTAGCTCAGATTTTATATTATTAATTTGATATTGCATACTTCTTTTTTTATCTTCTAATTCATTTTTATCATTATCACTTAAAAGATTTATTCTTTTATTGACTGTATCTAATATATTATTTAGTTCTACTTTTAATTCATTTTTTACATTTGGTATAAAAGAATTTGATTTTTGTACTAATGTCTTTTCTTTTTGTTCTACTACCTCTTTGAATATTTCTCTAACTTCATCGATATTACCGATTTTATTTAGCCAATTATTATCTAGTTCATCTGTATAATTTAAGTTTTCATATACTTTTTCTTCTTCTTCATTGTAATCATCTATTCTTTTTTGCGACATATTATATGCCATAGATGATATAAATATTGGATTTTTACATTCCTCTAAGATTCGAACTAGATTTTCATTTGCTTGTCTTTTATTTATTTTGTCAATTACCTCTGTAAAACATTTTTCAGCAAGTTTTTTTAACCTACGTTTAGTGTCTATATCAGATTCTTCTAAATCATCTTTATCATACAGTGTGTCAACAATACCACTGTCATATTTACTTGCTATTAACACTAACTTTTGTACTCCTTTTTGTGGAAGTTGTGCAGTAAGCAATTGTATATCATTTTTATCTAAAAATTGACTTGATCTACTTAAAAAGAATACCACATCACACATTTCTATAAACTGCTTTGTTTTATCAGTTCTAGATGCAATTGGGTCATTTAATCCAGGTGTATCTACTATTGAAATTTCTTTTAATTCATCTTTATTTATATATAGTTTAACACTTTTAACTAATGGAGTTAACTTTCCATCTTCGCCTATATAATTATTTAATTCACCCATTAAATCTTCATAAGAATTAAAGTTTATTTTTTCATTTTTATTTTTTATGTATTCATATGGATCTATATTATTAGCTTTTACCATATTTATTATTTCTCTAGGTACTATGTATTGATTTAAATCTGAATCCACCCTAGCATTTCGTTCAATTACATCCCATTCATCTTCTGTATAATACTCTATCTCTATGTAGTTTTCTTCACTGTATTCTATTTTTGTAAGAGTTGCTGTCTTTGGTGTAGCAGCCTTTGGTAATACATCTTTTCCATCAAATATCATTGTATTTAAAAATGATGATTTTCCTGCTTTAACTTGTCCTATAATGCCTATGTTTAGTTTTCTGTCTTCGCTGTAAAACTCATCTATTTTTAAATTGAAGTTTTCTTTTATTTTTTTTAATGGTGTTATGTCGTAGTTTATAGTATTTTGTTCTAAAGTTGTGCAAATATTATATAATGTTTTGTGTGTATTTTTTAAGTTTGTATTATCTCCTTTAAATACCATATTATTCTCCTATTTATTTTCTATAAATGTATAAAAATCACATTTTTCAAATTTATTATCTCTTTCCTTACTTTTATAATCTAAAGTCAATATATGGCCAATAACTTGCTTATCTTTTCTATAATTTTCATATTGACCATAACATTCTTCAAATACATTATTATATATTTTACTATTTTCAGAAATAATAATACTTGCCTCAGAAACAGAATCCAATAGCTTACATACTTTAAATATACTTTCTTCAATGCTAGAATTAATCATGTCAATTATGTTAGTTTTAAAAGTAGATTTATTTTCTATAAATAAACACTTCTTTATTTTTGAATCATATAAATATAAAACACTACTTCTTTCAAAATTACATGCCAAAAGTACACAATCTATAAATTTAGTATTTTCAAATGTACATCTATCAAATTTCATCAAAATATAGTTTTCCATAATTTCTCGATCATTGTCATCAATTTGACAGTTTTTTATTACACAATTTTTAAATATTGAATTTCTTAAATTAACAGGTTCTATTATTTTAGAAGTAATATATTCACCTTCACTATATATATAATTTTTCTTTATATTCTCTATAACACAATTAATAAACTCTAAATTTTTATTAGTTGATTTTATTCCTACGATTCCATTAAATTTACAATTTATTAATTTCATTCTATCAAATGAATAATTATTTAAATTTATATATCCTTCTTTTAAATCTAGATATTCTAAACTTTCTATTTTAAACATATAGCTCATATCTGTATTAAATTTATGATTATTACCTACAAAATTTATTTTAGAATCTCCATATATACACTGAGAAAAAGATAGGGTAGTATCTGCACAAAAAATTTCCAAATCAGATTTCAAAATTTTTCCTTTCATATCTAAATTATAATTCAATAATAATATATTTCCTTTTTCATCTTTGCTTATCTCTTCAAGATTATAGAATACTTTTTCTTTAAACATTTTATTTATATGGTGTCTATATCTACCTATAGTTCTTATCTCTATTTCACATATCTTTTCCGAACTATTTTCCAATATAGCATTGCATAAGTTCAGTAATTTATTAAACTCGTTATATTTAACCCCCATCATAAAATAAATTTCACTTAAATATTCTAAAACCTCATCATTCGCTTTGCCTTCTATATTAGCACAAATCAAAGAATCTACTACAAATACATCTTTATAGTTTTTAATTACTTCTATGCAATCACTAAGTTGTTTTCCATCCATAATCATAGCATTAGCATAAATATTCTCTATATCTAAATTTTTATTAGAAAAGCCTGCCACAAGTCTTGCAATATAAAGAAATTGACTATTTTTTACTTCTTCTTTATTATTGAACATTAATAATGAACTTATTAAATATAAATAGTTTTTCTGTATATATTCATTCTCATTCTTTAAAATATGTTCATTAAATGCATTATGTTTTGCTACTCCTCTAAAATAATTAAAATCTATATCGTTTAATTTCTCTTTTTTTGAAGATTGTTCTAAATCCTTTAAGTCTTCATATAACTTTTTTGCATTTATACTTATTTCATCTAGTTTTTTCATAAAATCCTACTCCCCTAAAATTTCAATCCATTATTACTTATATTCTCTTTTATATAATTAAATATTGTATCTTTATACTGATATCCACCTTCACTGCAATTATAAACTGTTTTACTATCAATTAATTCTCTTAACATAAGATTATAAATTTTTTCTTTCTCTTTCTTATTATCAATAGTTTTTAATTTTTTTAATTCCCCAAGAGGATTTTTCATATATTCCTGTGATAAATTTATTTCTGAAGGCTCTGGCATTTCAATTCCTACTTTGTCAGATATATATTTTATTTCTGTAAAAAATTCATCTTTTAATTCTTTTAATACTTCAGTAAGTTCTCTCATATATTTTATATTATTTTGTATATCCTTAATCATATATGAAATTATATCCCCAACAATTTTATCATCACAAAGCGTTATAACTTTATTTAAGTCATTTAGTTTTTTGCTATCTTTTTCTATAACATTTTCATAATAATCCTTGCATTTTAAAAATAATATTTTAAAGTTTTTAGCAAATGTTGTTTCTTCAGCTTTTACATTCCAAGATTCAATATATTGTTTAATTCTATCACTATCAAATTCATTAGTTTTTCTTCTGGAATATGTAACAACATCTATATATTTAATTCCTTTTAAATCTAAAGTTTCTCTTATTTTCTTCACAATCTTCTTTAGATTATCTTTCGTGCATTTATCAGCCTTATTAACTACTATAAGTTTTGGTATATCTTCTTTAAGTGTTTTTAAGAAATTTATATCTTCATTAGTTATACTTCCTGCATCAGCTTGAACAAACCATAGTATGTAGTTGCTAGAATTAAGTTGTGCTCTAGCTATTTTTTCATCTGTTTTTGCTGAATAATCTTTGGTGTCTGCTTTTGAATATCCTGGAGTGTCTAAAAATGCTATATGCTCGTATTTTTGTAATGGTGTTTGTAAAAATATACTGTTTAATATATGTCCTAAACTAACTTCGCCCTGTATCTCTTCCCCTTGCTCATTTTCTAACTGTCCAAATCCATGTGATATTAATTTGATATCCTTCATATCCATGTCTACCTTTGAATCAAAAATATTAATTCCATAAATACTTGTATCGTTAGAATTTACAATATATGCTGGAACAGATGTTGATGGATCAATATTTGATGGTAAAATATTTTTACCTAATAAGGAATTTAAAAAACTCGATTTTCCACTACTAAATCCTCCACCTAGGGCAACTATATTTTTTCCTATTAAATGTTCATATAATATAAACTCTCTAAATTTAGAATACTCATATTTTAAATCAAATAATAATTCAGGAAAGTTATAAGGTGCATTTTTGCCTAAGCTATTTGGTAATTTATCATTTATTATTTTTTCGATTTTACTCAAGTCTACGCTTAAACTAGTACTATCTGACTTAATTATATTTGTATAAATTTTAAATTCATCTCTTATTTTCAAATATTCTTTATTATCAATAACTAAGTTCATTTAATATATCACCTACTTCTTTTAAATCTGTATTTAAATCTTTTATTTTATGTTCTTTTTCGATTTCTTTGTTATTTATTTCTATTTTAATATCATCTATAGCCTTATTTGTAATTTGTATTTGTTTATCTAAATCTGATTGAATTTCTTCATCTACTCCTTTTATATATAGTCTTAATTCTTTTTCTACTTGTTCTATAGCCTGACTTGATATTTGAGGTATAGCTTCTTGTATTTTTTGTCTAGCTAAACTACGTTTTTTATCTTCTTGTCTTTGTCCAAAAATGCTTTCTACAATTACACTTAATGCACCACCTACTATAGCTCCTATTGGTCCTGCTAAAACACCACCTATAGTTGCTATTACTACTGGTATTGCTTTTAAAACTATATCTTTCACCATATTTTCCGTTGCAACTTCAAGTTGATTTATTTCAAGTGTGGTATCTACCATAGCATTTATATCTATAATTTCGGCCACATGTCTTAGATATTTTTGAAGTTTTGGCTCAAATTCTGTTTTTATTCCTGTTGTAACAGCTTTTCTAATTATCATATTGACTTTATCATTTATATCATTTTCATTTAATATTGCTGTTTCCAAAGCTGGAGATGCTGCTGATAAATCAGATTCTATCTTCCTTTCTATTGATTTTATACACTTTTCGATTTGTATATCAAAATTACTTCTTTCCTTTGAAAGCTTTTGTTTTATTTTTTCTACCTTTTCTTCAAGTTCTTTTTGTTTTTCTTCTAACTCATCTATTGATAAATCATTATTTTTTAATCTATCTTTTATATATTTTTCAACCAAATTTAAATGTTTCTTTATTTTATTTGAATATTCTTTTTCAAATATATAACTTGATTTTTGTTGTATCTCTAATAAAAATTCTTCTACTTCTTTTGTAGTTCTATCTTTTTTTGATTTTACACATGCTATTTTTACATTATCTATATTAAGTAGATTTTGAACACATTCTTTTATATGTGGTTTTATTTCATTTTCCAATTGCTTTACTGGAACTTTATCACACTTCGTAATAATTATATAAACTGGCACATTATATAAATTTAATTCCTTTAAAAAATTAACTATACTTTCTTTTAACGTTGGGTCATCTGCACTAAATGTTATAATATAGGCCAAACTTTTTGGTAAATATTCATTAATCGCCTTATTATGCAGTTCAATTCCAGAATCAAATCCAGGCATATCAACTATAACAACATCTTTAATTTTATTTAGAAAGTCATTTTTATATTGTATTTTTACTAAATTTACATCTTTTATTGATAAATCTAAATCTTTAAACTCATCAATACTTATTAATTTTTTATTTTCTCCATTTATTAATGTAACTTTATCATCACCATAAGAAATTTCTGTAGGAATTGCTGTTTCAGGTGTTATATTTACACTCAATAAATTTTTTTCTAAAATAGCATTTATCATAGAAGATTTACCTGAACTAAATCCTCCTATTATAGGTGTAGTTACTTTAAAATTGTCTATTCTGTTTAAATCATCTTCTATACAAGAAGTATCAATGTTGTACTTTTGCATAATATCAATACTATTTGAAAAATATTTTTTGAACTTATCTTTTATATCCATCTAATTTCCCCCACTTACTTATTAAATTGAATCTAAATTTAATTTAGAATTTTTACTACCCCTACTATTATTTTATACCATTATTCTTTATTTTTCCTTATAATCTATATAAATTCGAACTATTTATTCCATTTTCATAATAACAAAAACAAAAAAGGATTTAAAATGTAAAAACATTCTAAATCCTTTTTTAGTTTTAGCTACAACTTAATATATTAATAAACTTCTTTCTCTAAGAAAATCACTAGCACCCTGTATAGTTTCATCAACTTTTACTTTATTTATTCTATTCAATTCATCTTCACTATTTGATTTTAATACAAGTTCTACTTTACACATATTATAAAGTAATCCTACTAGTAAAATTGTATTTTCAGTTATTAGCTTTTCTTCATCTGAAAAATAATTCCAATCTGTTTTAACTCTTAAAATATTTTCTAGTCTGTTTAAATTATATTTATATGATCTTTCTACTTTTTCAATAGATAGTATGTATTTATATGCTACATCTCTTAGTTCATCAAGATATACACATATTTTATCTATTTCTTTTTCAGCTTTTCTCATTTGACTCCAAGCTTCATCTGCTTTGTCTGAAAGAGATCCACCAGTTATATTGAATATAACTCCTCCAACAAGCAAACCTACACCTAAAGTTGTAACGCCCAAAATAGTTGAGCCTAAAGCCATTCCCCCTGCAAATGTACTTGAACCTATTGCTCCACCACCTATAGCAGCTAAAGTAGCATTCGTAGCAGCTGCACCACTTAAAGATGCAATAGCAGTTCCTGTTGAAGCGGTTCCTAATGCCATTACAGCTGAAGTAGTTGCTCCAGCTGCAGCAAATCCACCAGCTGTACCGACTGCTGCGCCTCCTATTCCTCCAAGTAATACTCCTGCGCCAACAGATACTTTATTTAATTCTTCAGAATCGTATTTTGGTATTTCAATTGATTCTTTTTTATATGCTTTAAATTCTGGTCTGTTTTGTATTTTTTCAATTGATTGTGAAAATCTTTCAAAGCTTTTTAAGATTTCAAGTTCTTTTTTTCCTAAGCTATCCATCTTTTGCGTTGTCATCTTATTGTGTTCTTCAAATCTTTCGATATTTTTTTCATGTTTATTTTGAGCTGATTTCATAGTATCATTAGCATCTTTCATTTTTTTTGCTCCGCTTACTCCACTAGCAACTCCTGCTGCTCCTGCTACAGCGGCTATTCCACCTAAAATAAATGGTAATGGCATAAAATTCCCCCCTATAAAGTCTTTGCCTTTAACTTTTTACAAGACTCGTAATTAAATTTATAATAATCGCTACGATTTATTATATCTTTAAATAATACTTCATAGCTCTCATCTACACGACATAATAATGGTCTCTCCTCATAAATACTACACATGTTTCCATCTAAGAACTTACAGGTTCCATCTCCTCTATCTAAATCCTTATATAAATCTGATTTATCAAGATTTCTACAACATTCTCCACATTTATCACATTTAAACATTACTCAAACACCAATCTATTATTTTTATTACTCATAAAACTATCAAATTCACCTTCCCAAGGAATTTTTATTCCTGTTAATGTCATAATTTCTTTTAATTTTCTATTAAGTTCTTTTTCATCTATTATATTTTCAATATCTTGAGCAAATGAATTATACATAGAAGTTTCTTTTTTAAATTTTTCTAAGTCTATTTCCATAAGTTTAGCTGCATACATTTCAAAATAAATAGCTTGTTGTCGGAAGTACTCAACTTCTGCACTTAAAGTATTTATTTTGTTAAGCCAACTAACTAATTTGTTCATAATTTCACTTCTGTCAAAAAAATAAAGTAATGAACAAGTCATAATTCCTGTCACAAATGTCCCACAAAAAGTTGGTACTATTTTATTAACTACTGGAATTGTTACAATTGGAGTTTTATTTATAGCTTCAGTAACTACTGTCCCTACTACTACACTAGCACCAGTTGCCAAAATTTTCAGTACTGCTCTAATTCTATCCCCGAAGCCAAAATTATCTGGATTTAAAAATAGTACTTTTGCAGCTTCTACGAGAGAAGGATATACTTGTCTTATTAACTTGACTACATTTTTAGCTGTTGTAAAAAATATATTACAAATAGTTGTTGTAATACTTGATAAAGCTCCTGCAAGTGCTCCATCTTTAAACTTCGCCAAAAGTTCTTTATATTTTTCTTTAGCATTTTCTACTCCATGCTTTATTCCATTTCCTATTGCATTTAATAATTCACCAAAACTAAATGGTTGTCCTATTTTACTAAATTCATCTTTAACACAAAACCATATTTCTGTAAATACAAATCCTAAAGTTTCTCTTATACCCATTTTTAAACCGATGGTTCCTGCTGCAAATGCTACATCCTTCCTAAAATTTGGACTAGTATAGTATGCAGATGCTAATTTTGCCTCATATGATTTTCTAGATTGAGAATCTATCTTTTTCATTTGTTCAATATCTACTTCTTCAAGTTTTTCATATTTGTTAAGTTGTTTTCTTTCTTTGTCAGTTAATTGATTTTTTGATTTTAGAATTGCAATTTGTTTTTGACGCTCTTCTCTTGTATCCTCTAAATATTTCGTATATTCTTTAATATCCTTTTTCCCCATTGACCTATTTATAGATCTATCTGTTGGTTGTAAATTTTCCTCACTATTTGCAAGTTTACATCCACTTAATCCCGCTAATACTCTCCCTCTATCATCATGAATTTCTTTAGCTGAAATAACATGGTCTAAATCAATATCTGCATTACGTGCAACTTTTTTATTAGTATAGGCATCGTTTAAAATACCTTCTTTTTTTTGTCTACTAATTTCCCTGTTTCTAGAAATATAATTTTTATCCTGATGATAAATTCTTGACATGTCTTTATCATATTCCGGTCTATTTTCATAATTACTTTGATTAGATTTATTTTTATAAATCATTTGATTATCAATTCCTATTTGTCGAACATTATTTATTGTATCAACATCTCCTCCGTGCTGATCTTTTATAAAAAAGTCTAACCCAAAAGAAGTTATTATACTTCTAATAATTACCTTTTCATATTGCTCAAAAAGACTATCCATTATATCATCATTTTTTTCTGGATAAAAATCTTTGCTAGCTTCAATAACATATGATTTACTCATAGTAAACTCTCCCCATTTTATAAATTATTTTTCGTTCTATAATTATATATTAATTAATATCAATATTTATTTGTAATTTATATTTTAAGATATGTAAGTATGATTTTTCTAATTATATTGCGATATGCTTTGTTATATATTATCAATTAGATTATACTATAACTTCTTAATTTTTGCAAAATTCATATATACATTTTACTTGTAATTAAAAAAGAGGAAAAATCCAAATTAGATTTTCCCTCTCATTTTTATATTTAATTTAAATTATTTTCCTACAACTTTTAATGCAGTTTCAACTACATTTTCAACTGTAAATCCAAATTCTTTGAATAATGTTCCAGCTGGTGCAGATGCTCCAAAGTGATCAAGTCCGATTACTTCTCCGTCTAAACCAACGTATTTGTGCCATCCGAAAGTAGATGCAGCTTCTACAGCAACTCTATTTCTAACAGCTTTTGGAAGTACGCTTTCTTTATATTCGTCGCTTTGTGCTTCGAATAATTCGAATGATGGCATACTTACTACTCTAGCGTCAACACCTTTTTTAGCAAGTTCATCAGCAGCACCCATTATTAATTCAACTTCTGAACCTGATGCCATAAGTATTACATCTGGAGTTTCATTTTTAGAGTCTTTTAATATATAAGCTCCTTTTAATGCAACTTTTCCATCTATATCGTATAGTGGTAAGTTTTGTCTTGTTAATACTAATGAAGTTGGCGTAGTTTTGTTTGTTACTGCATAGAACCAAGCAGCAGCTGTTTCGTTTGGATCAGCTGGTCTGAATACTGTCATGTTTGGTAAACTTCTAAGTGCAGCTAATTGTTCTATTGGTTGATGAGTAGGTCCATCTTCTCCAACACCTATACTATCGTGAGTTAATATATAAGTCACAGGTAGGTTCATTAAAGCAGATAATCTCATTGCACCTTTCATGTAGTCACTGAATACGAAGAATGTAGCACAGTATGCTTTAAGGCCACCGTGAGCAGCTATTGCATTAGTTATAGCAGCCATTGCGTGTTCTCTAACACCAAAGTGTATATTTTGTCCACTTCTGTCTTCTTTTGAGAAGAATCCAGTGTTTTTCATATCACTCTTATTTGATGGTGCTAAGTCAGCAGAACCACCCATTAAGTTTGGTATGAATGATGTTAATTTGTTTAAAACATCTCCTGATGCTTGTCTTGTAGCGCAACCTTTTTCGAATTTCCAGAAATCTTTATCATTTAATAATTCGTCAGTTACGTCAAGTTCATGCCATTTTTTATATTCAGATGCAAGTTCTGGATAAGCTTCTTCGTATTTTGCGAATAATTCATTCCATTCTTGCTCAGCTTTTTCACCGTTAGCTATATATGTTTCCATGTTAGTGTAAACATCTTGTGGAACGAAGAAATCTTCATTTTCCCATTTCATTAATTCTTTCATTTCTTTTATGTTGTCAGCACCTAGTGGTTCACCATGAGCTTTAGCAGAACCTTGTTTTGCTGGACAACCATATCCGATTTGAGTTTTTACTATTATTATAGAAGGTTTAGAAGTTTCTGCTTTTGCGTCATCTATTGCTTTTGCTATAGCTTCTACATCGTTTCCGTCTTCTACATTTAATACTTGCCATCCATATGCTTCATAACGTTTGGCAACATCTTCTGTAAATGCTACGTCTGTGTTTCCTTCGATTGTTATGTTATTTGAATCGTAAAGTAATATTAATTTTCCAAGACCTAATGTACCTGCAAGTGAAGAAGCTTCAGCTGAAACACCTTCCATTAAACAACCATCACCTGTTATTGCGTATGTATAATGGTCTACTACATTAAATCCATCTTTGTTAAATTTGTCAGCAAGTTTTGCTTCAGCTATTGCAAAACCTACAGCATTACATATACCTTGTCCTAAAGGTCCAGTAGTTATTTCTACACCTTTAGTGTGACCGTATTCTGGATGACCTGGAGTTTTACTTCCCCATTGTCTAAATTCTTTTATGTCGTCTACAGTTATTCCATAACCGAATAAATGTAATAATGAGTATTCAAGCATTGAACCATGTCCTGCAGATAATACAAATCTATCTCTGTTTTTCCAATCAGGATTTTTTCCATTGTGGCTCATTTTTGTCCATAAAGTATATGCCATACTAGCAGCTCCAAGTGGTAGACCTGGATGTCCTGAGTTTGATTTTTGTATAGCGTCAGCTGATAATACTCTAATTGCATTTATACATTGTAAATCTAAATTGTTCATATTTTCCTCCATTATTTTAAATGTTGTGATAAAACTTGGATGACTTATTTCATTTATATATATTAATTACGGCAATTTTAAATCGCCATAATTTTCAACTTAAATTATATCTTTTTATTTCCCGAAAGTTGCTTCCCAATCTTTTTTGAATTTTTCTATCCCTTGATCAGTTAAAGGATGTTTTAACATTTGGTTTACTACTTTTGTTGGTACAGTAGCTATATCAGCACCAGCAAGTGCAGCATCTATAACATGTATTGGATTTCTAACGCTAGCTGCTATTATTTCAGTTTCTATACCGTGAACTGCGAATATTTCAGCTATAGTTCTTATTAAATCCATACCTGGTGTAGATATATCGTCTAATCTTCCTAAGAATGGAGAAACATATGTAGCTCCAGCTCTTGCAGCAAGTAATGCTTGAGTTGCTGAGAATACTAATGTAACATTAGTTTTTATTCCTTCTTTAGTTAAAACTTTTACAGCTTTTAAACCTTCAGCTGTCATTGGTATTTTAACTACCATATTTGGATGTATCGCTGCAATTTCACGACCTTCTTTTATCATTCCTTCTGCATCGTCACTGTTAACTTCTCCACTTATTGCTCCATCAACAATTGATGCAATTTCTTTTATAGTTTCTGTAAAATCTTTTCCTTCTTTAGCAATTAAAGATGGGTTAGTTGTTACTCCACTTATAACGCCCATATCATTTACTGCTTTTATTTCATCAATATTAGCCGTATCTAAGAAAAATTTCATTTTTATTCCTCCTTAACGTTTTCATCTTCATCATCACTATTATAGCATGTATTGTTCGAATTTCTACAAAAATATAATAATTTTTTATATAAAATATGATATAAATTTTATTTTTACGTCTGAATATTTGCAAAAAGTCGAATTATGCACTCCAGGAAAACGTTTCGTAAAAATTCAGGTTTTATTAATATTTAATACTTATTTTACTTTTACATTTGTAAAAATATTGAACTTTTGTAATTATAAACATTTTCCCTTTTAAAAAATTATCTACCTTCTATTTATATTTTCACAAACTTCAAAACTTATGAAGAAAAATAATAAATTTGTGATATAATACTAAAATGATGTACTTAAAAAGACTCAAAATCTATAATATTTATGAAAAAGGTGAGTTAAGATGACAAAATTCAAATACGCATTTGATGATAATAAAAGATACCATACATGGAATTACTATCTTAGAAATACATTTGGTGAAAAAGTATTTAAAGTTTCTTTAAATGGCGGATTTACCTGCCCAAATTTAGATGGAAAAGTATCAAGAGGTGGATGTACTTATTGCAGCAATAGTGGCTCTGGAGACTTTGCAGGAAATCCTGCTAGCCCACTTAGCGAACAATTCAATGAGATAAAAGCTATGATGCATAAAAAATGGCCTAATGCCAAATATATAGCTTATTTCCAAGCTTATACTAATACTTATGCACCTTTAAATGTATTAAAAGATAAATTTGAAGAAGCACTATCTTTTGAAAATGTAATTGGTCTTTCAATATCTACAAGACCTGATTGTTTAGAAGATGATGTAGTTGACTATTTAGCAGAATTAAATGAAAGAACTAATTTATGGGTTGAACTAGGACTTCAAACTATACATGATGTTACTTCTAAAAAAATAAATAGAGGACACGACTACGATACATTCTTAGAAGGGCTTAAAAAACTTCAAGATAGAAATATTAAGGTAGTAGTTCATATTATAAATGGACTTCCTGGTGAAGACTACAACATGATGATGGAGACTGCAAAAGCAGTTGCAGATATGAATGTTCATGGAATAAAAATCCATCTTTTACATGTTATAAAAGATACTGCTCTAGCAAGATCATTAGAGAAAAAACAATTTGAGCTTATGGATAGAGATGACTATATAAATCTAGTATGTGACCAACTTGAAATACTCCCTCCTGAGATGATAATTCATAGACTTACAGGAGACGGTAAAAGAGACGAGCTTGTTGGACCTATGTGGAGTCTAAAAAAATGGGAAGTTTTAAACGATATAGATAAAACTCTAAAAGAAAGAGATACTTATCAAGGTATTTATTATAATAAAAAATAAGATTAAAATAATTAATATTTATAGAAAAATATAATTTTCTATAAAATAAAAGGGCTTTTGTGCTGCAAATAGTACAAAGCCCTTTTTATATTACTTAATTTATTTTTGACAATCTGTCGCAACTTCTGCAACATAATTTGGATCTAATTCTTTATTTTCCTTAACTTCTTCGATTGCCTTAACTGCTATAAAAGTAGATGCTACCATAAATAAAACACCAAATATTTTTACAACAGAAAAATCTTCACCAAGAAGTGTCCATCCTATTATAACTGATAAAACAAGTTCTATCGATGCAACTACTCCTGCTATAGATAACTCTACGCCTTTTAATATCCCCTTTGAATAAACAATATAAGACATTGCTGTAGGTATTATGCCAATAGATAATATATACATAAGTACTCTCATATTATCTATTTTAGAAATTGTATGGATTGGATTAACTCTAAAGCACATTATAATTGCTGCAATTAAAAATGCATATGCACTCATTGTTATATTATCCATTTCTTTTAATGCATTTTTATTGAATATAGGAAGCATAGCATATGTTATAGCTGCCATTATCCCTGCTATAATACCACCGATATTTAATTCTTTTATTTCGATTTTCCCTCCTGTTACTGCTAAAAATGCACCGATTACACAGAATATCAATGATAGTATTTTTATTTTATTGATTTTTTCTTTGTATACTATCTTAGAAAAGATTGCTACAAATACTGGCGATACATAAAGCAATACAGCGGCCATAGACGCCCCTACCATCGATATAGAGCCCATATAAGCTATATTAAATATAAACTGACATACTATACCGATTGCAAATACGTATAGTATCCCTTTTTTCGTTATTTTAAACATTGTAGGCATAGTTATTTTTCCATATATACTAATCACTATAAATCCACCTACCATTCTGAAAAATGCAACTTCTTCAGGTGAAAAATTATAATCGCTAATTTTACTTACTAAAAATCCAAGTGTTGACCAAAAAATCCCTGCAAGTAAAATATAAAAATATCCTATTTTACTCTTCATAACTTCCTCCTTATCATTTACAAATTTTCAATATTTTTCAAAAAAATAAAATTAGAGTGTAAAATATCCACACCCTAATTTTATCAATTTCTTATAAAACAATTTTTCGGTACTATCTTTTTTGTTTAGATTTTTATTTAGAATGATCTAAATAAAAATCTACTAACATATCTTTCTTTATTTCTTCAGCCTTATCTTTATATCCTAATTCTTCTAATATTTTTAAAGCAAATTCTAATGCTGTAGCAGGACCTCTACTAGTTATTATATTCTTATCTACAACTACTATTTGGTCTTCTAAATAATTAACTTTTTCTCTGCCTTTTATAAAACCTGGATATGATGTACATTTTTTGTCATCTAATATACCGAATTGTTCTAGAGTTTGTGGAGCAGCGCATATAGCTGCAACTATTTTACCTTCATCATTAAATTTAATTGCTATATCTTTTACTCTTTTATCAAGTAAATTATCAGCTCCCGGCAGTCCCCCTGGTAAAACTATAGCATCATATTCATCTTGGTCTATGTTATCTATTATACAATCAGATTGTATTATTATATTGTGTGTTCCTCTTACAAATTCATCTTTTATAGAACATAAATCACATTTTAAACTAGCTCTTCTAAGCACGTCTACTACTGATAGAGCTTCTATTTCCTCAAATCCATCTGCTAAAAATACTAATACTTTCTTCATTCCTAATTCTCCTTTGCTTTACAATATATAAAGTTTTTTTATTGTAAATTTTTAATTTTCTTGATATTATTATAATAGTTAGGTAAATATATAACTATAACTTAATTATATAATTATTATATGGAAGGTGCAATTAATGATTTTAAATACACATTTAACAATTTCAAATGCGCTTATCGAAAACTTAGATTCAAGCAAATCTTTCTTTATAAGCGAAAAGAATTTTATTTACGGTAATATCAAACCGGATATGACTTCTAAATACGTCTTACATAAGCATTATTTAAAAGAATCTTTTGATATGATAATAGGAAAAATAAAATCTTTATGCAAATTATCATTAGACTTTATCGAAAAGTATTTTTCCATTAGTAAATTTAGTCAAGAATTAGGAGTTATATGCCATTTTTTATGCGATTTTTTCTGTGTACCACATAGTCAGCGTTGGGAATTTTCACATAGCTTTAAAAAACATGTAATTTATGAGAAAGATCTTCAGTCTATTGCCAAAGATACAAATTTTAAAACTTTAGAAAAAACTTCTATACATCATATTGGTGTCGAAGAATTTTTTAATAAACTGTACAAAGAATATGTAAAAAAAGAAGATTTTGAAAATGACTTATTTTTCTCAACATATATGTGCAATAGTGTTGTAGACTATATATTAAATTGCATATTAGATAACACTGTTAGATCTTATACTCTACAAATTTGTGGTTAGTATTAAATTAATATGAATATATAACTGGATGTCAACAACATTCAGTTTTTTTCATTTTACTTTTTCTTTTTATATAAGATTAAAACTGCAAGAAAAAAGAATATTATAGTCGAAGCAATAAGTATAAATACACTCGTTGTGTTTGACACTAATTTATCGTTTATATAATATACAACTCCCATACTTTCCTTAAATTCATTTATATAATTTGTAGGTACATCTGCAAATGATATATCCATTTGTTTTTTCATAAATATCTGTCTAAGTATGCTAATTCCATGTGATGTTGGGAATAATTTCACTATAATTTGAACTGAATCTGGAAGCATTGAAATAGGAAGATATATCCCTGTTATAAACCCAATTAAAGTCCCGACAATTGTACTTGCTGTTGAAAACGCCTTTTCACTACTAAATAAAGATACTATAAATAAAATCATTGCACTATTTGAAAGTGATGTCATAAGTATGATTAAAAAGACTTCTGTTAATTCTTTAAAGTTTAAAACATCGACCCCACTATATACTAAATAAATTTGTGATATTATCAGCGTCACTACTGACATCATACTTCCAACTATAAAAGAGCTTATAATATATCCTCCTACTATTTTCGATTTTTTTATCGGCGATACATAAAAATCTTTTATTTTATTTTTACTTTTGTCTTCAATCATTGTTCCAAAAGCACCCATATTTGCTGTTACAGATGTCACACCAATAAGTCCAGCTATAATCCAGCAATTCATAAGATTTTTAACTCCTTTTATATTTGGAAAAGAGTCAACCCATACATCTCCTAAAAAAAATATATATAATCCTAAAACAATCAACACTGCTAACAACGAGAAAAATACAGCCGTTTTATCTCTAAAAAATACTTTTAAATTTCGACTTACAAAACTTATCATCTATTTATTCCCCTTTCTTGTTATATTTATAAATACATCGTCCATACTACCTTTAATAACTTCAAAAGACTCTATATACTCTCTGCAATTTTCTAGTATTTTTATACTTTCCAATGTATTTTCAATATCTATAATTACATTATTATTTCCTACTGAGAAATTATAATTGTTTAATGATAAATAGTGCATAAAAAAACTATTATTTTTTGTATATACTATCATCTTATCTTTTGTATATTTTTCTTTTAACTCATAAGTCGTTCCTTTAGCTTCTATTTTTCCTTTATTCATAATTATTATATAATCAGCTTTTGCAGCTTCTTCCATATAATGAGTTGTTAGAAATACCGTCATATTATTCTCTTCCTGCAACCTTCTTATCATATCCCAAACGCTTTTTCTGCTATTTGGATCTAAACCTGTTGTCGGCTCATCTAAAAACAATATTTTAGGCTTATTTATAAGTGCTCTTGCGATATCAGCCCTTCTTCTTTGACCTCCAGATAACTTACCATATTGCCTATTTAAAAAATCATTTATACTTGTAACATGTGCTATTTCTTCTAAGTTTTTATCAAATTCAGACTTGCTCATATTATAAAGCTTACTTCTTACTTTTAAATTTTCCTTTACCGTTAATAAATCATCTAATACGCTATCTTGAAACACAACTCCGATTAATGATTTTATCTTATCATCATCCTTATTTACTTCGTAATTATCTATTTTTATTTTTCCACTATCAGCCTTTAAAAAAGTACACATCATATCGATAGTTGTCGACTTTCCTGCTCCATTTAATCCTAAAAAAGCAAACAGTGAACCTTCATCTACATAAAAATCAATTCCTTTAACAGCTTCTATATCTCCATAGGATTTCTTCAAATTACTTACTTCTATTATCTTTTTATCAAGTTTCAATCAAAATTCCCCCTTAAAATTTAAACTTTGCCCCTTATTTTATATAAGCATCTATTTTGTTATATTTAAATAAGTTATATCTTAATTTTCTTTATTGTTATGCTCTGCTATTTTTTGATTTATTTTTTCTGTTGTTATGCTATTTATTAAAAATACAACGCCATAAGTTATAAAATACACAACCACAAATACTCCTGTAGTTATAGATACATATTCTAATGTCCATCTAAACCACTTCATAATGCCTCCACCTATACCTAGTACTGATATAGCTACACTTATTATTTGTAAAAACATATATACAGGTTGACTTTCTATATTTAATTTATCTATTATATACATAAATAAGCTTATTAATGTAGTAACCACAAAAAGTTCTAAATTAAATATCCAATTTAAATCACTTATCCCCATTCCATTTAAAATTGATATTATAATCATAACTGCAGTATATGATACACAACTTATAACTATCGATTCCCTTAGCTTCATATCTACCACCTCCTAAATTCCAAATTTCTTTTTAAACTCTGGCACATAATGTCTATTTATAAGTATTTTTTCATTATTTTTAAGATTAGCTTCTAATTTTCCATTGATAAGAGGTTTTACACTTTGTAATTTTTCGATATTTAGTATTATCGACTTGCTAACCCTTATATAAGATGTATTTTTTAATTGTTCTTCCAACTCATATAATTTTAAATTGCTTTCATACACTTCTTTTTCTAAATAAACAAATGTCTTTTCTTCAACACTTTCTATATAATAAGCATCTTTTAATGATATCTGATATATTTCCTTGCCTTTTTTACACACTATTGAAAATGAATAAAGCCTTATTTGATCTATTAATTTCTGAAGTTTTTCATCTATTATTTGACCACACTTAATATTTATTTCTACTTCATTATTATCAGATGATTGCTCTATTGTGAATTTCAAAGTTATTCCCCCTTTCTATTTTCCATATTTTAATTTGTTTTCTTAATAAAATTATATTCACAAAAAAAAGAAAAACAAGCGACTTTAGGGTCACTTGCATAAATTTAGTGGTAAGATGCAATTTTAAAATTGTGATTTAAATAAATTTGCGTAAAAGCCGTTTTCTTCTAATAATTCTTCATGTTTTCCGTGTTCGATTATTTTTCCATTGTTTAATACTAGTATTTGATTTGCATTTTTTATTGTGGATAATCTATGCGCTATTATAAAACATGTTTTTCCCTTCATAATTTCTAAAAGAGCATTTTGAATTTGGATTTCAGTTTTTGAATCTATATTAGATGTCGCTTCGTCTAATATCAACATCTTGGCGTCTATCAACATCGCCCTAGCAATATTTATAAGCTGCTTTTGTCCTTTTGATATATTGTCTCCATTTCCACTTATTATTGTGTTATAACCATTTGGAAGTTTTTCTATAAAGTCGTCTATTTGAGCCAATTTCGCAACTCTTTTTACATCATCCAATGTTGCATTTTCATTTCCATAAGCTATATTTTCATAAATACTTCCTTCAAATAACCATGTATCTTGTAACACCATAGCATATGCTTGTCTCATGCTTTTTTTCGTAATATCATCTATATTTTTATCGTCGACTAATATTTCACCATCGTCTCGATTATAAAATTTCATAAGCAAGTTTATTATTGTTGTTTTACCACAACCTGTAGGTCCAACTATTGCTACTACCGTATTTGGTTTTGCATTTATATTTAAATTTTCTAAAACCTTTTCATTTAAATCATAACTAAAAGTTACATTTTGCATATCTATTTTTCCATGAACTTTTTCTAATTTTACTGCATCAACTTTGTCATCTTCTTCTCTTTTTTCATCTATAAATCTAAAGACTCTCTCACTTGCAGCAAATGATGACTGCATATCTGATATTAAATTTGATATTTCTCTGATTGGACCAGAAAACTTTCTAGAATAAAGCACAAAAGAAGATATTTGACCTAGCGACATCTCATTTTTTAAATACAATATAGAACCTATCGTACTTATAAATGCAAGTGATATATTGTTTATAAAACTAATCAGAGCAACTGTCATGCTTCCGTAGTATTCTGCGTTATAATAAGCATCTACTGCATTTTTATTTATATTTCTAAATTCATCTATAGATTTTGATTCTTTATTGTACGCCTTTATTATTTTAAGTCCACTTATATTTTCCTCTACAAAACCATTTAAATCTCCTATTTTTTTAGCCCTTTTTCTAAATAAAGGTCTAGTTTTATTTGTTATGTATTTTGTTGATATAGCAGACATCGGAATAGTTATAAAGAATATAAGCAGTAATTTCTTAGATATTGTAAACATCATAAAAAATGAACCTACTAATGTTACTATACTTGTAAGTATATTTATTAAATCTGTTGAAAGTGTTGAACCCATTGTGTCTATATCGTATGTAATTTTGCTAAGCACATCACCTATTGAATTTTTATCAAAATAGCTAAGCGGCAAATTTAGCAGTGTATCAAATGCGTCTTTTCTCAAAGAATAGACTACATTTCGAGCTGTTTTTACCATTATGATAGAAATTATATAAGATAAAATAGATGAACAAAAATAAAATACTATCATTAAAAATGCATAGTAAAATATCTTTGAAAAATCTATATTTCCATTTCCTTTTTCTATAACTTCTATTGCATATCCTGAAAGCATAGGCCCTACTAGTGCAAAAATATTTGATACAATAGTAAGTATTATAGATATTATTATTGTGAATTTATATTTGTATAGATATTTTGACATTCTTTTTAAAATATATTTCGTACTTTGTTCTTTATTTTCTTTAGACATGTTACAAATCCCCATTTTGAATTTTATTTATTTCAGAATAAATATCACAGCTTTTTATCAAATCTTCATGCTTACCATATCCTACAACATTCCCCTTATCTAGCACCATTATTTTTGTGCAGTTTTTTATAGAATTAATTCTTGATTCTATAATTATTTTAGTAGTATTTTTATAATATTTTTCTAAGCTTTCTCTTAAAAGTCTATCAGTTTTAAAATCTAGTGCACTACATGCATAATCTAAAATCAAAATCTCAGGCTTTCCGGCAAATGCCCTAGATAAAAATATCCTTTGCTTTTGGCCTCCACTTAAATTATTACCACTTTGTGAAATATTTTCGTCAAATTTAGCTTCTTTTTGATTTATAAAATCCATTTCCTGTGCAGCTTTTGCCGCCCTTACTATATCTTCACCATCTAAATTTCTTCCAAAGTCAATATTTTCGTATATAGTTTTTGAAAATAGATAATCATTTTGAAAAACTGATCCAAACATATTTCTAAGTTCAGATTTCTTCATATCATTTATATCGACATTATTTATAAGTATTTGTCCTTTATCTGATTTATAAAATCCCATCAAAAGCATCATAATAGTTGTTTTTCCAGAGCCTATTGCTCCAATTATTCCAAGCGATTCACCTTTTTTTAATTCAAAATTTATATTTTTTACTACAGGTATATTTTTATTATAACAAAAAGTTACATTTTTAAATTGTATATGATATATACTTTCTTTATGTATATTTTTAATCTTTTGATTTTCCTTTATCGAATCTATATCTAAATCATTTTTATTACATTCTTTATATGTATTTTTTAGATTTAAATCTTCTTCGTTTATATCTAAACTATCTTCTATATTTAAAATTTCACTTATTCTAATCGCCGATGCATTTGCTTTAAAATAAAGTATAAATAGCTTTGTGACTGATTTCATGGCTGTAAGTATTATTGTAAAATAACTTAAAAATGCTACAATTACACCTACTTGTATCGCTTTACTTTGTACTCTATAAGCTCCTACTACTATGACTAAAACTAAACCACAATTAAAAAGTATATTTACTATTGGTTGGTTTAGACTCATAACAATATTAGCAGTTGTATCGTTATTTATGACATTTTTATTTACCTTATCAAATCTCTTTCTTTCGTAATCCGTTTTTGATAACGATTTAATTATTTTTACACCAGTTATATTTTCCCTAATAACTCTAACTAAATTATCTATACTTTTTTGCAAATTCATATAGAGAGTTACCCCTCTTTTTGAAATAAAATATATGAAAAAAGCTATAAAAGGCATTATTAAAATCAATATAAAAGTTAAGATAGGATCAAGTGTCAAAGTTATTATAACGCCACCAATTAATAAAATCGGTGCTCTAACACCCAACCTTTGCATTACACAAATAGTTCTATGTATATTGTTAGTATCTGTCGTCAATCTAGATATAAGAGAATTTACACCAAAATAATCTATTTGAGAACTAGATAACATACTGACCTTTTTATATAAGTCATTTCTTATATTATTTGTAACATCTCTTCCAACAGCAGATGCATTTCTATTTGCGTATATATTCGCAAATACGCCTATAAATGAACAAATAATCATCAAAACTCCCCAAAGATAGATTTCTTTTATATTCTTTTTAGAAATTATATTATCTATCATATAAGCCAGTATCCAAGGTATACATAAATCCATACTTGTGCCAATGAACTTAATTGAAAGACCCCAAAATAGTTTCTTAAATTGGGGCTTTATATATTCAAATATAGTTTTCATAATTTATTTTTCCATATTTAAAAGTTCTAATCTCAAGTCATTTAGTATAGTTCTTGTAGCTCTTTCTCTAATGCCCTGTCTATCTCCATTAAATACGTATTTTTTTGTTATAACTTTTCCATTTATATAAATTCCAAAATAAACAAGTCCCACAGGCTTTTCATCTGTTCCTCCACCTGGTCCTGCTATTCCTGTTGTCGCAATACCGACATTTGTATTGTATCTAGCTGCAACTCCACTTGCCATCTCTTTTGCACACTTGTCACTTACTGCTCCATAAACATCTAATGTTTCTTTTTTAACTCCTAATGATTTCATCTTAGCTTCGTTTGAGTAAGTTACGCACCCTTCCATAAATACAGAAGATATGCCAGGATAATTTATAAGTGATGCTGAAACCATACCACCTGTGCAAGATTCTGCAACAGCTATTTTTAAATTGTTTTCAACTAACATTTTCGCCACAACTTCTTCTATGCTAGTTTCCCCTGTAGCATATAGACTTTGTCCAAATCTTCTTTTCATTTCATCTGACATAGGTTTTATAAGCTCTTTAGCTTCTTCTACACTCTTTGCTTTTGCAGTAATTCTAAGCGTGCATTCATATCCCTTTGCATAAGTGGCTATAGTTGGATTAGTTTGTGAATCAATTATATCTAGTATGTCGTTTTCGACTTTTGACTCACCAACGCCTATTATTCTAAGAACTTCTGATTCTATGACATCATCTGTCAATTTTGATAAATAAGGCTTTACGTAGTTTTCAAACATAGACTCCATTTCTTTTGGTGGCCCAGGAAGAACTACAATCATTTTGCCCTCTTTTTCCATTATGCAACCTGGTGCTGTTCCATTATCATTTTTAAGTATGTATGCTTCTTTTGGAAAATAAGCTTGTTTTTCATTATTTTTAGTTGGAACTCTATTCATATGTTTAAATCTCTCTATCATGGCATCTAGAGATGGTTTGTGAAGTCCTAATTCATATCCAAAATATTTTGCACATACCTCTTTTGTTATATCATCTTCAGTTGGTCCAAGACCTCCCGTACAAATTACTATATCACTTCTATTTAAACTTTCTTCTAGTGTTTTTAATAATCTCTCTTCGTTGTCACCGACAGTTATTTGATAGTACATTTCTATACCCATAGCTGCAAGTTCTCTCGATAAATATCTACAATTTGTATTTAATATATCCCCTAATAAAATCTCTGTTCCTACTGTTATAATCTCTGCTTTCATAATTACTCTCCTATTTTTTCAATCTTTCTTACTATTTTTATTATAATTCCCACAAATAAAATTTACATTAATTTTAATATAAAAATATATATTTTTATATTATTAATTCATTTAGTTAATTTTCTATAACACATATGAAATTTTATTCGTTTTATTATTAACAACCACTACTTCCATTTTTTCTATCAATCGTGGTACTTTATATTTCTTTAATCTATACATATAATTATTATATAAAATAGATATTACTAATACACAGTAATAGATATTTCTTTTGTAACTGTAAATAATATATTTAAAATTATACTTATTATTCATACCTAATAAACCTACAATAAGTATAATTTTATAGTAAATTCAATATTTTATATTTTAATATTATATATTTAGGAGAGATAAAAATGAAAAAGAAAGTTGTTGTAATAATGGGTGGTATTTCATCTGAACGTGAAGTATCTTTAAATTCAGGTAAATCTGTACTTAGTGCTATAAATAGAGATAAATATGATGTACACGAATTAATAATCGACGAACCAATGGATGTTGTAAATAAAATGCCAGAAGGTGTAGACTTTGCTTTATTAATTCTTCATGGTAAATACGGAGAAGATGGTACAATACAAGCTATGTTAGAATCTATGGGAATTAAATATTCAGGATGTGATCCTCTAACTAGCGGAATATGTATGGATAAAAATATGAGCAAAAAAGTGTTAAAAGCATCAAATATACCTACTGCTCCATGGACAATTGCAAAATCACTTGATTCAATAGACTACGACGCAATTGAAAAAATGGGATATCCAGTATTTATAAAACCAAATAGCGGTGGTTCTAGTGTAGCTACTTTTAAAGTAGATAGAAAAGAAGATGTTTATGAAGCTGTAAGACAAGGTTTAGAAGTCGATGATATAGTTATGATAGAAGGTTATCTTCCAGGAGATGAATATACATCATTCATATTAAATGGAGAAGTTTTCCCAACTATAAAAATAAGTTCTCCAAATGAATTTTTCGATTATGAATCAAAATATGCAACTGGTGCTAAAGCTGCCACTGAAGAAGTTGTTTATTTAGAAGAAAATCTTCAAAATGAAATAAACTTAAGAAGTGAAGAATGTTGGGATGCATTTAACTGTAGAGCATTTGTAAGAGTTGACTTTATATTATCAAATGGTAAATTCTATGTGCTTGAATTAAATACACTTCCAGGAATGACTAAAACTAGTTTAATCCCTAGAAGTGCAAACGCTAAGGGTATATCTTACAGCGAGTTAATAGACAAAATAATAGAATACTCATTATAATATATGTTATAATAATTAATAGACAATTATATTTTAAAAATTTAAAATATAATTGTCTTTATTTTTATGTAAATTATTTACTTTATAATATATGATTAATAAAAATTAGGCTATATTTTAATAATTATCAAGGAGGTATATTTTGTTATTTTTTAACTTTGAATTAAACAAAAATGAACCAGTATATATACAAATAAAAAACTACATAGAAGACTTAATAACAAAAGGACTACTTCCTATAAATAGTAAGCTTCCTTCAACAAGGGAACTATGCTCTATTTTAAATGTAAGCAGAAATAGTGTTTTAAGTGCTTATGAAGAGTTAAAAACTGAAGGCCTTGTATACTCAATTAAGGGACAAGGTACTTTTGTAAAAGAACAATCTTCTGTTAGAACATCTAGTTGGAATGTAGATTGGTCTTTATATGAAAATGACTATACTAAAAATGTTAATAAAATGGATTCTTCAAAAAATGAAATAACTTGGAAGTCTAACTTAATTTCATTCAAAAGCATTTCACCTGCTGGTGATCAATTTGATATGGAAGAATTAAAACGAGCTTTTTTAAACAGGTTTAATTTAGAGGGTCATAAATTATTAAATTACGGATATGCTCAAGGTTATAAACCTCTAATTGAGTTTTTAATACAATATATGAATAAAAAAAATGTAGATTCTACAAATAAAGATATATTAGTTACTAATGGATTTACAGAAGCTTTAAATATAATAATATCATCACTCACTAAACCTGGAGATTATATTTTATGTGAAAACCCAACTCATAATGTATCTTTAAAAATATTTAAATCATATAATTTAAATATTTTGCCTATGAACTTAGATAAAAACAATCTAGATTTTGAAAGCATAAATGATACTCTAAAAAAATATAAAGGTAAGATTAAATTTGTATATATTACACCATCATATAATAATCCTACCGGTATAGTTTTGTCTCCAGAAGATAGGTTTAAATTCTATAATATAATGAAAGAAAATAATATCGCTATAATAGAAGATGGATTTAATGAGGAGCTTCTCTACTCTAGTTCACATATATTCCCAATATGTTCTTTAGATAATAAAAATAATGGAGTAATATATATAGGAAGTTTTTCAAAAATCTTATTCCCTGGAATGAGGATAGGTTGGATATTTGGCGATAAAAATTTAATTGATAGATTAGTCAGTGTAAAAAGAAGTATAAATATGCATGTATCTTTTTTAGATCAAGGAATATTATATGATTATCTAAAAAATAGTAATTTTGATAAATATTTAAAGAAAATACGAAAATACTATGGAGATAAGTTTAACTTTGCACTACAATGTGCTAATAAATACATCGATTATGAATATGTATTAGGAGATGGTGGGCTTCATTTATTCTTTAAATTAAAAGACATAGATACGAGATATCTGCTTCAAAAATGCTACGAAAAAGGCGTTATATTTATGCCCGGAGATGTATTTTTTATAAATGAAAATCAAAATAACTTTATGAGACTAGGATTTTCTAGATTAGAAAAAGATGAAATTGAAAAAGGAATAAAAATAATTGGTGAGACTATAGACGAAATCAAGAAATCTGTATTATAAATACATTTAAAATATAGATTTTCTTTGAAACACATATAAAAAAACTATAATATTTCAAAAGCCCCTTTTAGTGTTAACTCTATAAGGGGCTTTATTTCAACTTTATGTTAAAATAAACTTGGTTAAGTTAATTTTTATTATTTATTTAAAAATTCTACAACTTCCTCTAAATGCATTCCTCTAGAGGCTTTTACTAAAATTGTATCTCCTTTTTGTAGTATATTTTTGAAATTTTCCATAGCTTCTTCTTTAGTTGCAAAATGATGTACATTATCTTTGTTCATATTATTTTCTAAAGCTTCTTTTGATATAAACTCAGCATCTTTACCGATTGCAATAATTACATCTGCATTTTCACTTGCATCTTTACCAACTTGCTTGTGTCCTTCTTCTGCAAATGAACCCATTTCAAATATATCTCCTAATATTGCTACTCTTCTTGTTTTATATCTGTTTAAAACTTTTAAAGCTGCTCTCATAGAATCTACACTTGCATTGTAAACTGAATCTATTACTGTATAGTTATCATTTTTTATAACATCCATTCTAGATTTAGTTATTTCTAAAGTTTCAAGACCATTTCTTATTTCGTCTAAAGTTAAATTTAAAGTTTGGCCTACAAGTATTGCAGCCATAGCATTGTATATATTATGTTCTCCAACTGTCGGTATATAGAATTTTTCTATTTTATTATCTATCATAACGTTAAATATAGTATCGTTATCATTCATTTCAAAATCTACACAGTATATTGTGTTATCTTTTTCAAAACCAAAAGTTTTTAAGTTGTATTTTAAATCTTTTCCTTTTAATGTAGCTAACATATCGTCATCACCATTTACGATTAATGTTGAATTTTCATCAAAGTTTGTAGTAATTTCCATTTTAGCTTTAAATATACCTTCTCTTGAGCCAAGTCTCTCAACATGCGAAAGTCCTATATTTGATATAACTCCTATTTGAGGATTAACTATATTTACTAAATATTCAATTTCGTTAAATCCACTCATACCCATTTCAATTACTGCACACTCATAACTTTTATCTAAATTTGCAAGTGTTAGTGGTACACCAAATTGGTTATTTAAGTTGCCTGTGTTTTTAAGAGTTTTGAACTTGCTACTTACTGCAGAGAAAACCATATCTCTTGTAGATGTTTTTCCAACACTACCTGTTATTCCTATATATGGTATGTCAAATTTACTTTTATAGTATCTAGCTATATCTCCAAGTGCAAATTCTGTATTTTCAACTTCGATTATGTTTAAATCTTCTCCTATTATTTCAAAGTTATTACTTTTGTTTTTTATTATCGTTTTGCATCCGTTTTCTATTGCTGAATTTATAAATTTATGTCCGTCTAAAGATTCTCCTATTATAGCGAAAAATACGCTGTTTTTATTTGCAATTCTACTATCTATAACTAATTCATTTATAGATGTTACTTCTTCACTTTTACTTGTTAAATCGCCACTAGTGGCATTTACTAATTCCTCTATAGATAAATAATCCATATTTGCTCCTCTCTAATACTTTAAATTCTCTAAAAAATTATATCATATATAATAATATTTTCATAATTTTATATTTGTGATTTAAATACTTCTAATTAAACATTATTTTTAACTACTTCTCTTAATTTTATAAAACCATTTTTATAAAGTATATCTAATGATTCTCTAAGTTCGTCTACATGGGTTATTTCAAGTGTTATAGTTATGTCTTTATCTTTTACTATATTTAAAATCTCAATTATGTCTAATTCACCTTTGTTTATTCCTAAATGTGAGTCTCTATCCCCAAAGTTATTATGTATATGCATATGTTTTATATATTTTTTAAGTATTTTCATCCATTCCATCACATCTGCTTTTGAATAAGCATTTACATGACCTACATCTAGACATACTGATGTTTTTTCATCATGAATTTCTTCCATAAGTTCATTTAGTAAAAAGTAGTCCTCTTCATGAACATTTTCAATATGTATTTTTATATCGTCATCTTCTTTGCCTTCTTTAAAATCATTCCAATAGGTAGGAGTTCTTTGCATCCATTCAATATAACTATATGTCTTTGGATAATATCCATTGTGATATACTACAAAATTTGCATCCATTTTTTTAGCAACATTGTAAGCTTGCTGCATTCTGTAATTTGTAGCTTTAGTTATTAATTCATCACGGGCTCCTGGAATTAAATCAGCATATGGACCATGTATTCCAAGATTAATCTTTCCATATAAATCACCTAGTTCTCTTTTATAATTTTCTATAAACTCATCTTGTCTATCTAGACAGTAAGGACTAGCAAATAAAACAATTTCTAATCCTATTTCATACTTTTCTAATAAATCTATAATATTTTCTGTTTCTGTTAATTGTGATATATATACCTTCATATTATATGCCCCTTTCTTTCATTAATCTAGAGCGCTTTTTTATATTCAAACAAATCTAAAATAAACTTTCTACATAATATTTTAATTCACTATAAATATTTTTTTATTTTATTATCAATATTATTGTTTATGAGTTATAATATAATGTAGATTTTAATCAAAGTAAATATTTATTAATTAAATTTTATACCTTGAAGGTAATCTTGACAATAATTATCATCAAGTATTTACTAATTATTAAATTTAAATTTTATATAAAGGTGAGATAGATGAACTTAATAACATTAGAAAACATTAGCAAAAGTTATTCTGAAAAAAAATTACTTGAAGATATTTCTTTAGGAATAAATGATAAAGAAAAAATAGGCTTAATCGGTGTAAATGGTACTGGTAAGTCTACTTTACTTAAAATAATTGCTGGTGCTCAAATACCAGATGATGGTACTATTACAAAAGCTAATAAAGTGAGAATAGAATACCTACCTCAAAATCCTTATTACGACGAAAACGCTACTGTTTTGGAACAAGTATTTAAGGGAACTTGTGAGGAGATGAAAATTATAGGAGATTATCAAGATGTTTTAGATAAGATAAATAAATCTTATGATGAAAAACTAAATGATAGACTTCTAAAGTTACAAGAAAAAATGGATGCACTAAATCTTTGGGATTTAGAAAGCAGTGCAAAAACTGTATTAACTAAACTTGGAATAAAAGACTTCAATCAAAAGGTAAAAGAGCTTTCTGGTGGTCAAAGAAAAAGAGTTTCGCTTGCATCTGCACTTATTACACCTTGTGAGTTGCTTATTTTAGACGAACCTACAAACCACTTAGACAATGATACTATCGATTGGTTAGAAACTTACTTAAACTCATTTAAAGGTTCTATTTTAATGATTACACATGACAGATACTTCTTAGATCGTGTGACTAATAGAATATTAGAACTTGATAAGGGTATTTTATACAGCTATGAAGGAAATTACTCTGTATTTTTAGAGAAAAAAATGAACAGACTTCAACTTGCTGAATCAATGGAAGCAAAACGCCAAAACTTACTTAGAAAAGAACTTGCTTGGGTAAGACGTGGGGCTAAGGCTAGAACAACAAAACAAAAAGCTAGACTTCAAAGATTTGATGAATTATCAAATAAAAATGACTACACTCCAGAAGATAAATTAGAAATCTCTGTTGGTAGCAGTAGACTTGGTAAAAAAATAATTGAAATCGAAAATCTAAGCAAATCATTTGATGGAAGAACTTTTATAGATAATTTAGATTATACTCTAGCTCGTACAGATAGAATCGGTATAGTTGGTAGAAATGGTCTTGGCAAATCTACCTTAATAAGACTTTTAAATGGTGAATTAAAACCAGATAGCGGTACGATTTCTATTGGTGAAACTGTAAAGATAGGTTGCTTTAACCAAGATACTTCAAAAATGCATCCTGAGATGAGAGCAATAGATTATATAAAAGAAGAAAGTGACTATATAACTACTGCTGATGGACATAAAATTACGGCATCACAAATGTGTGAAAAATTCTTATTTAATGGAACTCTACAATACACTCATATTAAAAACTTATCAGGTGGAGAAAAAAGAAGACTTCAATTACTTAGAGTCCTTATGATGGCTCCTAATGTGCTTTTACTAGATGAGCCTACAAATGATTTAGATATCGATACTCTAAGCCGTCTAGAAGATTATTTAGACGACTTTAACGGCGTACTTATCTGCGTTTCACATGATAGATACTTCTTAGATAGAGTTTGCAACAAAATATTTGCATACGAAGGTCGTGGAAAAATAAATATATACACTGGAAATTACAGTGATTACTTAGATTATAGAGAACAAGAAAATATCGAATTTGAAGAATTCGAAGATAAAGTTAAAGAAGAAAAACCTAAAGCCCCTAAAAAAGAAAAACCTAAGGCTAAAAATAAACCTAAATTTTCTTATAATGAGCAAAGGGAATTTGATACTATAGATGAAGATATCGAAAAATTAGAAGACAAAATAGCTTCTTTAGAAGAAGATACTTCTAAATATGCGACTGATTTTACAAAATTACAAGAAATAATGGATGAAAAAACAAAATTAGAAAATGAATTACAGGTAAAATACGAACGTTGGGAATACTTAAACAACTTAGCTGAAGAAATAGCTAATTGGAGTAATAATTAATATTTTATTCAACAAATTGTATTAACTAGTGTGATTTATGAGGAGGAATAATATGAATATATACGCACACAGAGGCAACAGTGGTTTCTTCCCAGAAAACACTATGTATGCTTTTAAAAAGTCTCTTGACTTAGGTATTTACGGCATCGAAATTGATGTTCAAAAAACTAAAGATGGAATTTTAGTCGTTCATCATGATGAAACTTTAGGAAGAATGTTCGACGGCAAAGGTTCTATAAAAAAATCTACTTTTGAACAACTAAGAGAATTAAATCTAAAAGATGAAGAATTGAAAAATAAAGCTGATTGTAAAATTCCTACATTAGAAGAAGTTTTAGAATTTATAAAAGATACAGATTTAACTTTAAATATAGAAATTAAAAACAACAAAGTTAGATATAAAAATATAGAAAAAGATATTTTAGATATTGTTAAACAATACGAGATGGAAGATAAAGTTGTTATATCTTCTTTCAATTATAAAAGTTTAAAAAGAATTTCAAAATTGAACAGCAAGGTAAAAACTGCTTATTTAGTTGGTCCTCTTACTTTTAAACGTAGAAACTTAAAAAAGATATTAAAAATATGTAAAGACTGCAAATGTACTTATATACATCCATCTTGTGATGTCGTAAATAAAGAATTTGTAGCAGAAGCACATAAAAAAGGTTTTTTAGTACAAGTTTATACTGTAAACTCTGTAACTATCATGAAAAAACTTATAAAGTTAAAAGTTGACGGAGTATTTACTAACTATCCTAAAATAATCAATACGCTAGTAAATGGTTAGTATTTAGATTAAAAAACAAGATATAAAACAATTAATCTATCAAATTATCAATACCTATTGACATATTTAACATAAAATTATACAATTTTATTAAATTATTGTGGAGGTTACAAATGGAAAATATACTTAAAGAATTTGAAGTTTTGCAAAAAAACTTAAACGATCTACCTATTGAGAATTTAAGTGACTACGATTTAAGTAAAACTGCTTTATTTATTGTAGATATTAATAATGGATTTGCAAAAGAAGGCGCTCTATATTCTGATAGGATAAAATCCCTTATAAATCCTATTCATGAATTTGTAAAACCGTTAGAAAACAAGTTAAATAAAATTATAGCCTTTACAGATACTCACGAAGAAGATTCAGTGGAATTATTAAGTTATGTACCTCACTGTCTATCAGGTAGTGATGAATGTAAGGTAGTCGATGAATTATTAGACATTAAAAACCTTGAAATTATTCCTAAAAATTCTACTAATGGCTTCTTTGCTATAGATATTAATATATTGAACGATATAGATAATGTAGTGGTTGTTGGTGACTGTACAGATATATGCATATATCAATTTGTAGTTACTCTAAAGGCTTATTTTAATGAAAAAAATATAAACAAAAACATTGTAGTTCCTATGAATTTGGTAGATACTTATGATATCCCATTTGTTCATCCAGGAGATCTTTTGAACGTGGTATTTTTCAATAGTATGATTCAAAATGGAGTTAAGCTAATTAAGAAATTTTCATTATAAATAACTAAAAACACACACTTCAAAAAAGATGCAAAATTTATACTATTTTGCATCTTTTTTTGTATTTAAAATGAATATAATTTCCTATTTGTTATAAAAAAAGACGACATATGTCGTCTTTTTTAATAATCGTATTCTTTGCAGTTTTCACAAATTGAAACTTTCATTTTTTTGCCTATCATATTTTTATAATCTAGTAAGAATTCATTTAATTGTGAATCGACTAAATTAATACTTTTTGAACTTATAAGTGTTACATTTTCTTTATCTATTATAATTTTAATATCATTTACATCATTTTTTAAATAACTTATTATAAAACTATCATATTCAAGCTTTGTAGCAAATTTATTATAGAAATCAGAATTTTTAACTATATTCTCTTGAGCTTTGTCAATTTTTATTTCCACTTTCGGCTCTTCTTTTGTCTCAGTGTTATTATTCATATTTTTATTTCTGATATCATTTATATTCATAGAAGATATAGAACTTAAGTCATTTGGATTTATACCCATACCTCTAAGTTGTCTTTCTATTTCAGACTCATCTACCCCATATCTTTCTAGTAATTTTTTCTGCATATTCATAAATTTTTCATTTGATATGTTGTTTTCTCTCATATATTCATATATTTTAGATGTAAATTGTGACATTGTCATACTACCATCTGCAACAGAAAAATAAAGTTCATACATATAATTTTCAAATTTGTCTATGTCAGTTTCTTTTACTTTATTTTTTAATTCATTAAAATCTATTATTCTATCGTCTGACATCCTAATCCCTCCTGTCTTTATGATATCTCTTTTATTTGTTAGAAATCTTTATTGAAATAAAATTCATAATCAATATAATTTTTTATATACTATAATAAAATCTTCATTCTTAAAATTATACCATAGTTTTTTGAATTGATTATTGATTAATTTCTATATTTTTCTTTTTAGACAATATTATTTATATTAATAGATAGGAGGTGCCTCTTGTCATTTAGACTTTTATTAGTTCTTATTATATTGTTATTTTTAATAACACCCTGATATTTAAATATAATATTATCCAAAAAGAGGTATGAGACATAAAATAATCTATTATATACTATTTTACTCATACCTCCTAATTTTTATAATTTATTATTTCTAAAACATCATTTTTTCTATTTGTTTTGTCATTTCTACAGCGTCATTGAAAAATGATTCTACATCAACTACAGTTTCACTCACATTTGCAAATTCTGAAGCAAAAGTAGCAACATGGCTATCTATGACTTCACCTACATATGATACACATGAATCGTAATTTTTAGTTTCTATTCTATTTATAAAATCTAAGAACATCTTTTCATCAGGATCTTCTTCATTTATTTTTATAATTTCTTCTTTATCTTTTAGGAAACTTTTTATTTTTATTTCCTTATCTTTATATGAAGCCTCTATTTCTCCATTTTTAAAGAATAATCTTATTTTTTTATCGCTTTCTTTTGTAAATGCATTTATATTGAAGTTTGCAGTTACATTATTGTCAAATTTAAATATACTAGTTAAATTATCGGCTACGTCGTTGTCACAGTAAAATACACATTTTCCATAAGGTCCTTCTTTTAAGATAGCTTCTAAGTTTTCTTTTGTCGGTCTTATATGGATTGAATTATTTATAAAGTTATTTTCTTTTAGATATAGTTTTTTTGCTGAAAATGGACATAACTCCTCTTCTCCACATCTAAAACAATTTTGACTCATTTTTGTATTGAAGTTATCCCAATTAAATGCCCTTAAATCAGAAAAACATGATACCTTTTTACATTTGCCACCACTTAGATTTATCATAATATCTATATCTTGGCAGCTATTTGTAAGCATAATTGCTCCAGTATCGCTAGTTATTCTCCAATTTCCTCTTACATAGTTGTGAACGAAAGTCTTATATCCAACATCGACATTGTATGATATATTTATTAGACTTCCTAAGTCTTTGTTTTGTGTAATTTCTTTTAATTTGTTATAAAAGTTAGAGTATCTATTGTTATAAGCTACCATAAATAGTCTGTCTTTGTTTTCAACACAAAATTCTTTTAAATGAACAAGCCCATCTAAGCTGTTTGATGCAGGAGTTTCGACTAAAACATCATATCCTTTTACTAGTAATACTTGAGCAGTGTCATAATGTAGTAAATCGTAATGTGATATTATAACTGCATCTGCTAATTTGTCGTGAGCTATAAAGTCATTTAAGTTGTCAAATACCATATTTTCATCTATAGGATATTTTTCTAAGAATAAATCTCTTCTACCCTTTTTATTTTCCACAAAAGCAACTATTTCGCATTTATCTTTGTATTTTTCTATTAAAGGTGCATATGTATATGCCCCTCTAAGTCCTGTCCCTATAATAGCTAATTTTATTTTTCCCATACTAAATTCCCCTTTTCTAAAGTGCAAAATATTCCGTATGGTTTAATTATAGTATATTTATATAATTATAGGTAAATTTATTTTCCTTGTACATCTTTTAATTGATTGTCTTTTTTGTCTAATTTGTCTAACTTTTTATTGTATAGGAACATATCAAATGCAGCAGCAAATACTATAAGATATCCTATTATACTCATTGTATCAGGATGTTCTCCAAAGAATACTATACCTAATATTGCAGAGCATATTATTCCACTGTAGTCGTATATAGATATTTCTTTAGCTGGTGCAAATTTATATGCAAGTGTAATACCAAATTGACCGATACTTGCAGAAATACCGGCAAGAAGCAGATATACTACTTGTATAGTAGTCATAGGTTTATATACAGCTATAAATCCTGGTAAAATCGCTATAAGTGAAAATGTTGAGAAGAAAAATACTATTGTATAATAATCTTCTTTTTTTCCTAAAACCCTTACACAAGTATATGCAAGGGCAGCTCCTACAGCACCTAATACCCCTACTAGATAAGGTATAACTTCTACATTAAAGCTCGGCTTTATTATAAATAAAGCACCTATAAATGCCACACTTACCATTGTAATTTGTTTTAGGTTTATCTTTTCTTTTAAGAATAATGCACAGAAAATAACTACTAAAAATGGGCTTAGTTTATTTAACATATTTGCATCTGATAAAACTAGTCTGTCTACAGCATAATAATTACATACGATACCTATTGTTCCAAATATTGATCTTAAAACTAGTATTTTTCTATTTTCTTTTTTACCTACTAAACTTCCTTTGTGTTTAATTATTAAATATAGAGCTATTGCAGCAGCAACTAAATTTCTAAAAAATGTCTTTTGGAAACTTGGTAAATCACCTGATAGTTTTATAAATGCAGACATAACTGCAAATCCACATGCAGATGTGATTATACAAAGTATACCTTTTATTCTGTTTGATTTGATTAGTTTTTCCATATTTTAAGCGAGAATTAAGTATATAATTTCGCGACAAACACCTCCTCATAATTCACCTTATTTTTCTTTTATTTACAAGGTTTATCAATCCCATTTATTAATATACCCTATAAACACAGTTCTAATACTATCACAAATTATTATTTTATATTTTATTTTTTATTTAGTCAAATAGTAATCATTATTAAGTATATGCTCATTTTGATAAGTTTTTCAGACATTTGAAAAAATAATTTAAGTTTTTTAATTTTTTGTATTGCATCTCGTACGAATAGTTATAAAATAGTAATAAAGGTATTTTATTATTATTATTTTTATTTATTTTACTATTGTAGGGAGGTGATTTTATGCAAGACAATTATACTATGCCAATTTATCAAAAAATAGCTTTAGATTTAGCTAACAAAATATATACAGGAAATATTGCAGAAGGCAGTACTTTATATGGACGTTCTGTATTAGCGGGGAAATACAACGTTTCTCCTGAAACAATAAGACGTGCTATAAAACTTTTAGAAGATATTAAGATTGTTGAAAGTGTTAAGGGTAAGGGAGTTATAGTTTTATCTTCTAAAAAAGCGCTATCATTCATAAAAAAATATCAAGATATTACTAATATCTCATCTTACAAAAGCAATCTTTATAAATTACTTGGTGAAAAGTCTAAATTAGAAAATGAAATCGTTGAAACTTTAAATAAGATAATCGATTATTCAAACAGACTAGAAATTATAAACCCACTTGTTCCTGTTCAATTCACTATTGAGGAAAATTGTAAATACATAGGGAAAACATCTGGTGAAACTAAGTTCTGGCAAAATACAGGTGCAACAATTGTTGCTGTAAAAAGAGGCGAAGAACTTATAATTTCTCCAGGACCATACATAGAATTTTTAGCTGGCGACTTACTTTTAGTAGTAGGTGACAAACATATTTATAATTCTGTTCCAGCATTTTTATATGATACAAAATAGATATTTATTAAAAAAACTGTTACATAAGTTTAAATACTTTTGTAACAGTTTTTTGTTCTTTTAATTTTATATTTTTAGTTTGATTTTTACTAATTTCCCAGGTAATTTGATTTCTTATTTATAAAAGTTTTTCTTTATCCTCAGATTTTTTAATAAAAGCCTCTATTACTCCACTTTTTAAAGCTCCCAAAATAATAGTTCCTATTATCATCAAGTATTCATAAATTGTTATTGATTTAGGGGTATTTGGAATATCTTTAAGTTTAATATTGATATTATCAGAGCTTATAGCTTTGTTTTTTAATACAAATTTTTCTCCACTTTTTGAAGTATACTCATTTTTTGTACTCTTTTGTTTATTATAATTATTTAAATTTTCATGCTTTGCAACTTCTATTTTCTTAACATCAACCTTATATTTTTCATACCTTTTTTTATTAAAACCTGCATTATTTTCTACAATTACATAAAGCATATTATTTTTAACGCTCATATCGATTGGCTTTAAGTTCGAAGTTTCAAAAGTAAATAAATGTTGACCTTCAAAATTAAAAATCTGTACAATGTGGCTTTTGCTATCTAATAAATATATTCTTTCATCCTCACAAACTATTTTATTCACATAATAAAGTGAATACATATCTGTACTTACATCTATCTTTTTAGAATAATTGTTTTTTATATATGTTTCTATTGAAATTATGCCGTACATACCATATAAAATCGCTATTATGCATACTACATAGATTAAGATTTTTTCTACCTCTGTACTCCCCTCTTTATGTATTAATTCACACCTATCTTCATTAATATTTTTGTCCTTCATTTTATACCCCTCTTTACTATTATTTTAATTTTAAAATTTCTATATATTTAATTGTAATAATTCTATAATTTAAATGCATCTCCTTTATAACTATCTTTCTAAATAATTTATAATTTTACTATTTAACTTATTTTCAAGTCACTAATATATGTAAAATTATGCTAATATAATTACATAAAGAAAGGCGGAGGGATAAAATAACCATGGAAATTGGACAAAAAATAATGATTAGCAAAGGATACGTATTTAAAAACTATTTAAAAGGTACAGTAATCGAACACAAAACAAAAGAAAAAAAGATGACTGATGTACTACAAAGCCATGATATATACGTTGTAAAGCTTGAAAATGGTGAAATTATAGAGATTTCAGACGATGTCCTTTGTAATTATACTGTAATAAAAGATAGCGAGCTTAAAACTCATATTTTATATGATAAATATACAGATGGCATAACTAATTCTATTTATTATGTCATTGATATGATCAAGAAGTTTTTTAGAAATTTGAAAAAGAAAAGACAATAATTATTTTGTAAGCAGCAAAGTAATATTAAAATCTATTGAAAATGCACTTTTAAAGGGGGAAAACTAAATGCAAAAAACTTTAATAATTTATAAATCAGAAACAGGCTTTACACAAAAATACGCCAAGTGGCTATCAAATGAGATTCAAACATAAGATGATGATGAAGGGGCTTATTCTTATGCTAAAAAATAAGCAACCTAAGTTTTGTGAGATTATTTCTAAGTCTTTTGATGCTAGTGATTTTAGTTATTTAGATGGGCTTGTGGAATGCGTTAGGGGTATGTAATGAAAAAGATCATTAATCATTGTAGTAGTTTTTTACTATTTTGATTTTTGATCTTTTTTGTTTTATGAATTAAATATAGTTTATATATTATCATCAATTAATGATAATCCTTGCAAATTGTTTACCTAATAGTGTTAACTCCATTTTTAGACATTCTTTACTATTTTCTGTTACTACAATTCCATATGAACTTGTTTCTGAATCAAATTTACTATCATTTTTCATAAGACCATTAGAAACCAACCTTTGATAATTGTGTAGTTTATCCTTATCAAAATCAGTATTATTTAAATATATATCTTTTAGTATCTCTATATCTAATGTGAACATTTTTTCATTAACTTCACTTAAATCACAAAATTTGCTCCAGTCAATTTTATTTTCAATATAAGATAAATACAATTTAGCTAAAATACTACTTTTTATATCATCTATATTCCTATTTAAAATTATCATAACTCTTCCAAGCTCAATTTCTGCTTTTTTAGGATTATTAGTTATATTTTTTTTGTATTTCGAGATATATTTTTGAACTTTTTCATTATTAGAATTATTATTAAATTCCTGAATAAATATCATAGTTTGCTTTAATAAATTTCTATCATGTATATTTTGTCCAAATTTAAATGTCCCAATTATAGTATTTACAATAGGTATCTCACGCAACGAGTCATCGGTTAATATTGAATCTATACCTATTTCTATAGTGTCACCTAGTATACCCTTAAATTTATCATTAAATAATGATTCCTTAAATGGGTCAATAATTTCATTCATACAAAATTCCTCCTTTTTATTATTTTATGCAGTAACAACAATATTTTAGTTATCCCTTTGCTTTATACAAATATTATTCTTATCAGATAGTATTGATAAAGTTAATTTAAATTTTCTCAAATATTCCCCTTATTACTGATTTATTTAAATAAATAAAAAACACCTCAACGAAAATTGAGGTGCATAACATTTCCTCTAACATATATCGTAATAATAATCCAAAAGCTTGTTAGATCTACTTGGATGAGCGAGTTTTCTCAACGCCTTTTTCTCGATTTGTCTCGCTCTTTCTCTTGTAACATTAAATGCTCTGCCGACTTCTTCTAGTGTTTTTTTCTCACCATCGCCAAGCCCAAATCTTAGTTTTATTACTCCTTTTTCTCTTTCGCTCAATGTATCTAATACGTATTCTATTTGGTCTTTTAGAAGTGATCTTGTGACTATTTCTTCTGGTGAGTGTGCTTCTTTGTCTGGTATTACTTGTTCTAATTCTGTGTCATCTTCTTGTCCAATTGTCGATTCTATTGATTGTGGTCTTTGTGATATTCTTATAACTTGTACTACTTTTTCTACTGGTACATGCATTCTTTTTGCGATTTCTTCTGGTTTAGGTTCACGTCCTAACTCTTTTGCTAGTTGTGATGATACGGTAGATACTTTATTTATTTTTTCTACCATGTGAACGGGTACTCTTATTGTTCTCGATTGATCTGCTATGGCACGAGTTATTCCCTGTTTAATCCACCATGTTGCATATGTGCTAAATTTAAATCCTTTTGTATAGTCAAATTTTTCTGCTGCCCTTATAAGACCTAGTGTTCCTTCTTGAATCAAATCTAACATAGCCATCTCTTTTCTTGCATATTTCCTAGCTATGCTTACGACTAACCTAAGATTTGATTCTACTAATATTTTTTTTGCTACTTCATCTCCTTCACAAATCCTCTTTGCAATATCTAATTCTTCTTGTCTACTCAAGAGTGGTATTTTTCCTATTTCTTTTAAATAAATTTTCATCGAATCATCTAATTTGACGAGGTTATTAGAGTTGCCTTCTAGCGAAATATCAGATTCCTTCACCTTATTTATTCCTATCGAATTGTTATTTAGCATCATATATTGCCCCCCTTGTTAATAATTTACTTATTTATATACGTTTTGTATATAATCTAATAAAATACTAATATTTTAGTAAAAAATTAATAATGTGTGCCTTGAAATATTTTGATGTGCATTAATCGAAATTTATTAGTATTCTTATAATATTCTACATATTTTTTAAAAATCCTTCTAAATAATTTATTTTTTGTTTATTATCTACAGTAAATTCCATACTTAATTTATATATCATGTTTTTCCTCCAAATTGTAAATTAATTCCTATTTTATAATAAATCTTCACATATGTAAAATGAGATTTTATATATTTGACTTTACAAATCTTTTGGTACTATAATCATCTTAATCCCGTAGAATATAAAGGGGGTGTATGCTTTGAAAAATTTTGATTTTGATGAGGAAACAATCTATAAAAACAGATGGATTATACAGTTTGTATTGATTGTCGTTCCTTTTATGGGAAGTTTGGATGCGAGTATTGTTAATGTAGTTTTGCCATCTATAAAAAAGGAGCTCGGCATAAACTTATCGCTTTCTAGTTTAATTGTGTCCTCATATATTATAACTGTTGCAACTACGATTATAATATTCGGAAAGTTGGGCGATTTAAAAGGAAAAGGCCGAGTTTTTTTATATGGAATAATCGTATTTATATTTGGCTCTTTTTTATGCAGCATTTCGCCGAATATAACTATATTAATTATTTCTAGAGTTATACAAGGTATCGGTGCTTCGATTGTTATGGCTAATAATCAAGGGCTTACTGCAATCGTATTCCCGCCTAATGAAAGGGGACGCGCGCTTGGTCTTTCTGGGTCTGCTGTTGCATTAGGTTCTATACTCGGCCCTGCTCTTGGAGGATTTATTATGACTTATCTAAGTTGGCATTTTATATTTTTAATAAATATTCCGATTGGACTTATTTCATTTATAGTTGGATATAAAACTCTTCCCGCTAGAAATTCTACTTCGGATGTAAAATTAGATAAATACGGTGCTTTTGTATTTTTTATATCTATATTTATATTGTTTTCATCGCTTTTAGTAAGTCAAGATATGGGATTTAGCAATTTATATGTAATTTTAGGTTTCTTCATTGGTTTTGTATTTTTATTTTTCTTTATAAGACTTGAAAAAAAATTGAAAGAACCTATGTTAAATCTAAATTTATTTAAGATTAAATCGCTTTCATTCAATTTAGTTTGCGCATTTATTTATTATTTTATCTCAAGTTCTATAAATTTAATTATACCTTTTTATCTTAGTGACACTTTTAACTATTCACAATCACAAATTTCAGCTATTATTTTAGTCAACCCACTTATAATGTTTTTTATCGCACCTGTTAGTGGTTATTTGTCAGACAAAATTGGACCGAAAAAAGTCACACTTGCTGGATTATTTATAATTATTTGTTCTATGATTTTAATGATAAGACTTGACGAAAACTCACTTAAAGTATATATACTAGCATCTTTATGTGTATTCGGTTTTGCAAGTGGCACATTTAACTCTCCTAATACTACATTAGTTATGAGCACAGTTAAAAGCGAATACTTAGGTATAACTGGAAGTATAAATTCACTTATAAGAAATTTGGGAATGGCTTCTGGTACATCGATTTCGACATCAATTTTATACCATCAAATGAGCTCTCTTGCAGGACATAAGGTCGAAGATATAGTATCTTCTTATTTTGTATATGGTATGAAAAGTGTATTTGTAGTCTTGCTTACTTTATCTATAACTGCATTTATATTATCTAATATAGATAAAAAGTTGGATTTTGATAAAAATTAATTACCTAAAAAATCGGAGCTATTTGTAGCTCCGCCTTTAGGCTTCTAAATTATCTATAATATCTAGTAATTCATATATTTCTTCATACTCACACATAATTCCTTCTTTTAACATCTCTCTAAATTCATTTGTATTTACAAATTTAGCTCTTGCAACTTCTTCCTCTTGTAAAACTAACTCATCTAGATTTACATCTTTTCTTATGAAATATATATCCCAAATCATGCCTAATCTATTTTTCATAAATGATTTTACTAATTTACATTCATCTTTATCTATATGAATTCCTAATTCTTCCCTAAATTCTCTTACACAGCCTTCTCTCGTGTTTTCTCCAGATATAATTCTTCCTGTTGTAAGGGCCCACATTCCCGGCAAAAGTTGACACTTGTTTGACCTTTGTTGGACAAGTATTTGTTTATTTGAATTTATAATCCAACCTTCTGTAGCTAGATGATATTCATCTTCTCCCCATTTTTCATATTTACCTTTTTTTCTTCCTGTAAAGTGACCATCTTTATCATAAATATCCCAATACTCCATAATTTTACTCCTTTAAATAAACTAAAAACTTTACTTTATATTATAATAAAGGACTATTCAAATGAACAGTCCTAAAAAATCTATGCTTCTTCTACAAATTCAATAACACCTTTATCAAGTCTTGATATTCTTGCAAGAGAATATACATCAAATCCTCTATCATCAAGTTTTTTACGACCAGGTTGGAATGATTTTTCGATTACTATACCTATTCCTGAAACAGTAGCTCCTGCTTCTTCGATTAATCTTATACCACCTTGTGCTGCTTCTCCATTTGCTAAGAAATCGTCTATTAATAATATTTTATCATCTTTATCTATGTATTTTTTAGATAAAGTAAGTTCATAACTAGTTCCTTTAGTAAATGATGTTACTTTTGTTTGATAAACCTCTCCGTTTAATATTTTTGATTGTTGCTTTTTAAGTATAACCATTGGTACATCTAATTTTATAGCTGCCATAACTGCTGGAGCTATTCCAGAACTCTCTATAGTAAAGACTTTTGTTATGCCTCTATCCTCAAAATAATTTGCAAATTCTTCTCCTACTTTTTGCATAAGTAAAGGATCTACCTGATGATTTAAAAAACCATCCACTTTAAGGACAGTTTCATTTAAAGCAGTCCCTTCTTTAAGTATTTTTTCCTGTAATTCTTTCAAGTTTGTCACCTCATCTATTTTTTTAAAAGTTTAAAAGTATTAGATAATTATACCATAATATATTTTCAATGTACATAATACAAATTTAATACACAAAAATTCAAGTTATTAAACACAGAAAATTATTAATAAACAATATTTTTTTATTGATAAACGATAAGTAATTATTGACGTATTGTATCTTTTTTGTTATTATTAATTCATACATAATCATTAAATTAGTAAATAAATATATTATTTTCAATTTAAAACACTGGAGGTTATTATGAAACAAAGTGAATTAGCAAAATCATTAAAATTATTTATAGGATTGACCTGTATAATACTAGCAATTTGTGCATTTGTAATTATCCCAAAAGTAGGAAAAGATATGGCACTAGAAAGTCCAGAGTATTCTTATCTTTACTATCCATTTTTAGTATTTATATGGATTACAATAATACCTTTTTATGCAGCATTATTTGAAGGATGGAAAATTTCAAATGAAATAAATAAAGACAATTCTTTTTCTAAGAAAAATATGAATTCTTTAAATAGAATAAGAAGATATGCACTATCTGAATGTTTTTTATATTTTGTAGGAGCTTTAATTTTATTATATTTTAATTTGCTACATTTAAGCATTTTAATTATAATATTATTTGTAATCTTTATAGCTATGTGTATTTCAGTATTTGCAGCTGTACTTGCACACCTTGTACAAAAGGCTTATGATTTAAAAAATGAAAATGATCTTACAATATAAATTGTATAAAATATAGAGGTGATCTTATGAGTATAAGAATTAATTTAGATGTTGTTCTTGCTAAAAAGAAAATGAGTGTAACGGAGCTTTCTGAAAAAGTTGGAATAACTATGGCCAATATTTCAATCTTGAAAAATGGCAAGGCAAAAGCAATACGCTTTACAACACTAGATAAAATATGTGAAGTTTTAGAATGTCAACCTGGCGACATTTTAGAATACACGAAAGATGATAAATGATAAAGTGATAGAATTAATCTATCACTTTATTTTTTATATTCTCTCTATTCTATTTCATCCACTATACCAGCCATCTTTAAAAGCATCTTTGCATTAGTTGTGACACATCTACCGTCTTGTATATTGTAATCGAATTTTATTTCCCCATTTTCGTAGTATTCAGCGAAATGGTAGTTTACAGCATTTATATTATCGTCGTTTTCTAAATTACAAAGCTCGAAATCATGTGTTGAAACCAAAGTTATACTCCATGGTTGTGATAACTTTTTAATAGCTTCTGTAGCACAAATTATTCTATCTGCTGAGTTTGTACCTTTGAATATTTCGTCTATTAGACATATCATCGGCATCTTATTTTTATTGTATTCTGTCATATCTTTTATTCTTAAAAGTTCAGCATAGAAAGTTGAAATACCTTTATTTACATTATCTTCAACTCTTATTGATGTAAGTACCTTCATAACAGATGTTTTAAATTCTGATGCAAGCGCTGGTCCTCCAGCATATGATAAGACTAGGTTTATACCTATACTTCTTAAAAATGTTGTCTTTCCAGACATATTAGAACCTGTTATAACACAAGTTTGACCTTTTAAAGTTATACCATTTCCAACTGCATCTTCTATTTTTATAAGAGGATGTTTTAGATTTTTAAAATCTATTTCAGGTTTTAAGTCATCACATTCATTTACTTTTGCAAAAGTATAGTCATCTCTTACATATGTAATAGATGCTAAACTTATAAGGGCTTCTATCTCTCCTACTATTTCTAAATATGTTCTTATATTTTTACCGTAAGATTTTTTCCATTTATCAAACATATCTATACAGTAGAAATCCCATAAAACTATAGCATTAAGTATTATACTTGCAACGAAATTTTGTCTTAAATCTATATATGAACCTATTTTTTTAAGCTCTTTTATAGCTTTTAAACTTCCTCCGTCTTTATTTAAACCTTCTTTTAATTCTTTTAAATAAGAACTTTCAAAGTCTTGTTTGTCTATTTCTTTAAATATATTTTCATATACTTTTATATTTTTATAGAAATCTCCAATTGGCAATAATATAGAAGTACTTTTTTGCATATTTAAAAATGCAAGCAATAAGTTTATTATTATCACTACTTTTAAGACATTAAAATAGAATGTTCTATTTATTCCTATAAGACAAAGTGCTAATACTGCTATAAGAATAGCTGGCAATACTATCATAAGTATTTTGTTTAATTTAACTTGATTAGGTGTTTCATCTTCACATACTTCTATAAACTTTTTAATTTCTTTATTTATATTTTTCTTTTTATTTTCTTTTGTTAAATACGATAAAGTTTCTATTTCATTTGCAAAATCTTGCATATTAGATAGTTCTTTTACAGCTTCTTGGTATTTAATTATATAATCTAAGTTATAATCATTTTGTTTTAAATGTTTTACCAAAGATTTTTTACCGTATATAGTGTTTGCGCTACATATATATTGATATAAAGAGCCTTCTCCAAATATATCTAAGTCCTTTAAGTAAGGCATATTTTCGTCTAGATATTCAGTTCCTTTATCTTTAAAGTCGTACCAAGTACCATTTAATCTTTTTATATATTTTTGATATACTTGAATCTTACTTTTCTTATATTTTATCTTTAATTCAATATCGCTATGTAATTTTACAATTACAAAAAAGATAATTGTTAAAACTGCTACAAAAGCATAAAAAATATCGATTTTTTTGAAATATCCGTAAGATAATAATCCCATTATTAAAATGAATAAAGCTACTCTTATCCAACTTATCAAGTCGCTCTTTTTAGTCATTTCATTTAAGTCTTTTTCGACTTTTAACTTTTCAGTTTTATAACTTTCAATTTTCATTTAAAAATCTCCCTACAAAATTATTTTTCCTATACAAAAGAGTATAACAGATTTTGCCTTCTGTTATACTCTTTTATTTGTTAAGATTTATTAAATTTGATTTTCTATATATTTATCATTGTTTTGTCTTGACCACAAACACCTTCAAAATCTCTAATAAATACATCTACAGCACATTCAACTGCATCTAGTTTAATAAGTCCATCTATTACATCTGGTGCTACTGTAGCTGCTCCTATTCCGTATTTCGCTAACTCTAATACTTGCTGTGAATTTTTAAAGCTGGCTGCTAAAACTTTTGTATCTATATTATTTTTTACATATATATCGTGTATGTCTTTTGCAACTTTCACTCCATTTGAACCTAGGTTGTCTATTCTATTTACATATGGAGCTGCATATTTTACCCCGGCTTTTCCAGCTAAATAAGCCTGCATCTGTGTATATATAGCAGTAGCAGTTATATTTACACCATCATGTGCTAATATTTTTATAGCTTTTAGACCTTCTTTTGTAACTGGTATTTTTATATATGTATTGTCTCCTAATTCTTCTCTTATTTTATAAGCTTCTTTTATCATATTTTCTGCATCTTTTGATATAACTTGCACATGAAGTTCTCCATCTTTACTTATAAACTCCCTTATCTCTTTTAGTACTTCATATGGATTTCTCTTCTCCTTTGCTAAAATAGATGGATTTGTAGTAACCCCATCTACTGGATAATACATATACATTTCTTTTATTTTTTCTAAATTCGCATAATCTACTATTAATTTCATAATGTCACCTTTCTTTATATTAAATTATCTATCTATATTTTAGCCTTATATATTTATATAATTAATACGCTTATTTTCCAATTATAAGAAATTTTTAGCTTTATTAAAAAAATAGCTACCATATAAATTTGTATATTATATGATAACTATTTTTAAGTTTATTTGCTATATATTTAAGACAAATACGCCATTTTATTGTTTAAGTAATTCATAAATGTATGTGCCATTAATTTATGAGCCTTTTCATTTGGATGTATCCCATCTTCACATATAAAATCATCTGTATTTTCTTCTAATATAATCGGAGTTCTTATATCTATTAAGTCGCATTTTTGTTTATTTGCAATATCCATAAGGGCTAGTGAATATGTCTCTTGATGTCTATAAATCCTATCTATATTTCCCATCCATTTCTTTATATTATCTGTATTTAGCCCGTTTTTGCCAAACCAATCGAAGTATTTTTGAGAAGAAAGTGGAGGTAAATTTGTAAGTATCGGTTCTATTCCATTTGCTCTAAATTTTTCTATAATAGTATTTATACTTTCTATAAATTTAGGTAATGGTGTATTTGGATAATACTCTTTATCTGGATTTTCAGAAATCTCTTTCCAATTATAATCACAATCATTTCCACCTAATTCAACTAATACATAATTAGGATGATCGCCTTTTGACAAACTCTTGTCCATAAGTCTCATAGCCTTAGTAACAGTAAGTCCAAATTTAGAATTATTTTTTATCATAAGGTTGTATTCTCTTTTAATAAGTTCTATACTGCTGTCTTTAAGTAGAGAATATCTATCTTTTCCCTCTTCTAAAACTACTCCTTTTAATACTGAATCGCCCCAAATAGCTATTTTCTTCATATCTACCATACCTTTCTTTTATAAATTTATTTTAATCTCTAGTTTTTGAGTTTTTATTTTTACATTATGTAGTATTTAATACTATATTATATTTTTTGAATAACCAAGTCAAGTATTTTTATTATTTATACTATTTTATGTAGTATTCAATATTATATGAGCTACTTTTTATTATTATTGAATAATTTAATGCTACATGGTAAAATTTTTAAATAAGCACTTAAATATATATCAAAAGGAGCTGATAAATTTGGACTTTAAAGATTCACACTATATAAAAGAAATTCTAGACTTTCATCTTCCTAGGTTTGATGAGCTTCCAAATATAGATTTATATATGGATCAAGTTTTAAGCATTATAGAAAACTCTTTAAGTATATTCTCGTCTGAAAATGAGGAAAATATAATTACTAAATCTATGATAAATAATTATGTAAAACAAAATGTTATCGAAAAACCTTTTAAAAAACGTTATAAAAGATTTCATGTTTCATACTTAATTATTATCTCAACGTTAAAAAGAGTTCTTAGTATTTCTGAAATATCAAAAATTATAAATAATCAGTACTATGAAGTAGAAGAATTTTACAATATGTTTTGTTACGAATTAGAACGTTCTCTAAAATATACATTCGTAGGAGAGGTTGATTGTGATAATACTGAAAATAAATTAATTGAAGATAATATACATAATAAAATATTAGTCGCATCAATTCGTGCATTTTCTAATAAAGTATATGTTCAAAAGCTGATTGAATTTAATGAGGAAGAACAAAAAGAAACGCTTTGTGAAGAGTAATATGTTCATAAATACAAAAAGCCAGTAAAATTTTTTAAAAACTTTGCTGGCTCAAATTTTATTTTAATTTATGTATTTTAAATTTGTCAGAGTCTAAACTTAAATATTCAACTTCTTTATTTTTAGTTATTATAAAGTATTTATTATATAAATCTTTTCTTGTTTCATTTTCTAGGATCTCAACTATTAAAATCTCCTCTTCATAGATTGGAACCTTGCCTAAAAATTCCATAAATTGAATCACATCGTGATCACAATATCCTTTAATTAAGATATTGTCTAATACTTCTCTAACTTCGTATTTATCGTCTATATCTATATCTTCTAGAGATTTATCTATATTTACAAATACTCCATTTTCGTGTATCTCAACTTTTATAGGGTAATTTTTTAGTTTATCTTTGTCTATTTGTGAAAATAAATCTTTTGATATATAGTTAATTCCTTCTATTCCACATAAAAGTCCATATCTGTGGTGATTTATATAGTCATAGTAAATTTCTTTATCTTCAATATCTTTATTTTCGATAAGCTCCATCTCAAATAAATTAAAATACTCTGTTTTAAAATTTTTTTCAGATATAAATATATTTGCACATAGTGACTTTAATATTTGTCCGCATTTTTTAACAAAGTCTTTTAGATAATCTATAAAGTAATCAAAATCGTAGTTTAGTATATATCCACTTATATTAAAACTTAAGGAACCGTAGAAACCAAAATCATCATTTTCTGTATTTTCGTCTCTTTCTATATATTCACAATTAAAGTTAAGGCCTATATCTTGTGGTGTTGGCTCACTTAAGTAGTCTACTTCTGTATTTTTCATATTTTCAATTATGTAATCTTTTATACTATCTATGTCGTTTAAGTCAAACCCAAACTCTGGCTCGCTAATATCCCAATCTTCCATAAATATTCTTTTTGATATAAGCTCTTTATACTCAAATTTAGTAGATATACTTTCAGATTTTAGTATTGCATCGTAAAGTAAATTTATTTTTTTATTTAAATTATCACCTATATTATTAAATTTATTGTGAAGATATTTATTTGTAATAGGTTCTTCATTAAATTCCATATCAAATATGAAATCATCTTCAAACTTTTCTATTAAGTCTTTTTCTATTAATTTTAATAAATTAAGTATATTTTCGTTTTTTTCATTTTTAAAATTTAAATAAAGACACAAGTTTCTGTTATCTATCTTTTGTTTATCGCTAAATATACTTGATTTTTTATATTCCATATTATTCTCCCCTTTAGACATTTATTTATTATAATTTTTAACGTATTTTTCAAATGCCTCTATATAACTTTTATTATTTCTTCTTTTTACAGCGTATTGATGAAGCTCTATTATTATTTTATCTTTTTCCCTTACAAAATGATATAAAATCCTAAGTTGAGTATTGTCAGCATATCTAAATTTATACGTGTAGAAGTTATTGTCAAATACATCGTACTTTATAGCTTCATTGTTGAATATCCTTTCAAAAGGCTGTCCATTTTCTTCAAATTGAAGAATCAACTCACATAATTTATTTAAAGCTTTGTATATAGCTTCCTTTGTCTTCTCATTTTCTTTATTGAATTTTTTATTGTTTATACTTATACAAATTTTATCTTCCATACATATACCACCTGTTATATTAAAATTTCACTAATTTATATTATACTACTTTTTGCATATCATTACTTATTATACTACTTATAATTATATTTATATTTTTTTATTTTAAAATAGAGTTTTTTAATAACAAAATTTAATATATAGATTTATTTTCTTTTTATGGATTTTATGATAAAATAAGTAATATGTTTTATTATGCCTTAAAACTAAATATGATTTAAGCGATTAAAATATATTACATAGGCTAAAATAATTAAAACTAAATATCTTTTGAAATTAGGAGGATCGATATGGGTTTAAAAGACAGATTTGCCGAATCATATGCTAAGTCAAAAACTATGAGTGGACCTGAAAAAAGAGCAAATGAAATCATGGGTAAATTATTAATGAAAAAAGCAATCATACCTATAGTAGCTATGATTAT
>JABLTN010034105.1_pt1 | contig 52102 bp, 43 predicted proteins | sample 7160141 | NCBI WGS metagenome assembly JABLTN01 (sample SAMN14651226, study PRJNA627086) | human gut metagenome | isolation source: feces | host: Homo sapiens | reverse complement strand
GGATTGTAGAGAACCTCAGTTGTACCTGTGATTCCGTACTTTGCTAAAACTGACTTATCAAACTTTGCCATTTTTATTAAATGTATTTAAGTTGTAAATTATATCCTTTGTACTTAAACCGATTTTCTTTCAAAACCGCCGCAAAGTTACGAAAAATATGTTTTATAACAAAGATTCGCAAATACAAATAATATATTTTAAATTCTTTTTAGGTTAAAGAAATTAAAAACGCTAGCACTTGGTCACAATTTGCCACATTGACTTTGCAAATGTTCAGGGGTTACCAGTATCGGCTACATCTCTCTTACACCTATTTTATATATATAGAGAGCACTGTCTTTCATACACAAGGTGATAGCTATAAGAGCATGCCCAAGATCCCTCTCACCCAAAATCGACAGCCGTATATTAACTTTCTTTCCCAAATATTTTGTAGATTGTCAGAAAGATTGTATCTTTGCAGAAGATAAGCTGCACTCGGCAATTTGAAAGCAAGCTTTCATTGCACTCGTTTGCATTATCTTTGCAAAAATTTAGGCAATAAAGGCATAAACACTACGACTATGAAGATTAATAACCTGAGCGAGCGTGACTCCATCATCAACCGCTACTTGGCTGAGATGCGTGACTGCGAGTACCAAAAGAACCGACTGCTCTTCCGCAACAACATCAAGAGAATCGGCGAGTATGAGGCCTTTGAGATTTCAAAGACTCTCGATTATGAAACAAAAGACGTGACTACACCACTTGGTGTAGCAAAGGTCAATCTCCCTACTGACAAGATTGTCATTGGCACCATCTTCCGTGCCGGACTTCCTTTCCACGAAGGCTTTCTCAACATTTTCGATCACTCTGGCAATGCCTTTGTGAGTGCTTATCGTGAATATACCAACGAGAGCCACACCGAGGTGGGTGTCCACATCGAATACCTTGCCACACCAGAGATTGACGGCAAGACGCTCATCATCGCCGACCCGATGCTTGCCACTGGCATCAGCATGGAGATGGGCTTGAAGGCGATCCTCACCAAGGGCAACCCTAAGCACATCCACGTGGCTTGCGTCTTGGCTGCCCCAGAGGGCATCGAGCACATCCAGAAGACCTTCCCTGATAACAAGACCACCATCTGGTGCGCTTCCATCGACGAGGGATTGAACGAGCACAAGTACATCGTACCTGGCTTCGGCGATGCCGGCGACCTGTGTTACGGAAACAAACTATAGGAACGCCCTTCACCCTTCAAAGCCTGCTATGACACCAACGCAGGTCGTCTATTACGACAACTGCTAGCCGTCTATTACGACCTGCAGGAATCGTCTATTACGGCTAGCGTTTCTACCTCACATCTCACTCTATCGTTGTAACGCGCAATGAATCAAACAATTACATGAGTGTGGTGTGCCATTCAATACCACACTCACACCACACTCCATCACACTACTAAAATTTGAATTAGCAAGGATGAATGTGGAGTCTTTTACAAGTGAGGTACAGTGAGGTGTGCGTGAGGTGTCTGTCCCCACACCACACACTATGTAAACACTTGTAATACAGATAGATAAGTATAGCCTAGTGAGATGTGAGATAGAAAGCGAAAACTGGGATTATGCCCAGAGCGAGTTTTTTATCTGCCTGAGGCAATTTATTGCCCTCAGCGAGGGCAGTTTTGCGCCCTCGGCAGACAACTTTCTCTATCTCGGCTTGAAAATGCTCACGCTCGGAGTTACGAATCGCAAAGCTCGGAGTTACGAAGGTTAACTCTAAGTGATACAAGTCATAACTCTAAGAGATACGTTCTATAACTCTTAAGGGTAAGAAGTCAATTTTCACGAAATCATTCATTCAGAATGAACAAAATCACAATTTTTCTTGGAGGTTTCTGTAAAAACCATATCTTTGCAAGCAAATAAGCGTTTGATTATGAAAGAGTTGTTGAAGAAAATCATATTCGAGCAGCAAGAATACTGCAAGAACATAGCACAAGAGACCGTTCCGAGAGGCATCGAGGAAGAGTGGCTTACCACAACGAGTGAAAGGAGGTGAAGAGTGGTGAAGCCTAAAACGCAGTATTCGTTTTAAACTTCACCCTTTCTATTATCCTTATCTTAATAGTGGAACGAGCTTCCACCCAAGAACTCTCGCAACAATGATGTTGGAGGCAGGTTATTGTAAGGTATGCCCTTGAAATACTTCAGGAACTTCAGGAGGCGATAAGCCTCAGCATACTCCTCACAATTCTCTGGCACTTGCTGCAACAAAGGCTCCGCCTGCGTCTTGATGACCGCCAACTCATAGAGCATCGCCGTATTGAGCATCGCATCGGCATTCTCCTGGAATGGGAATATCCACTTGTTCTCTCCTGCTCTCACGGATGGCCAACGATGGATGGTCTCCTGTGCGCTCACACCTCTATATTTATAGTCGCGGATGATACGGCGAAGAAGACGATTGTCGGTCGTCGGGATATAGTTGTGGTTGTCAAGCAAGATGGTGGTCAATGCCGAGGCATACACACGGAAAATCTGCTCGTTAGGAATCTGCGCCGTCAACTCAGGGTTCAAGGCATGGATGCCTTCAACCACCAAGACATTGTTGTCGTTCATCTTCAACTTCTTGCCACTCTTCTTGCTCTTGCCCGTCTGGAAGTCGTACTTCGGCAATTCCACCTCCTCGCCACGGAAGAGGGCATTAAACTGGTCGTTGATGAGTTGCAAGTCGAGCGCATAGATACTCTCATAATCATACTCGCCATTCGCATCCTTTGGCGTTTTCTCCCTATCCACGAAGTAATCATCCAAGGAAATCTGCAAAGGTTTCAAGCCGTTCACAGCCAATTGGATGGAGAGACGCTTACACGAGGTGGTCTTGCCCGAAGAGGAAGGACCTGCCAGGAGAACGAGTTTCACGCCCTTGCGGTTGGCGATGTCTTCGGCTATCTTGGCGATTTTCTTCTCCTGCAAAGCCTCGCTGATATTGATGATGTCGGTGGTGAACCCTGCATCCACAGCCTGGTTGAAGTCACCCACCGTACGGATGCCCAGAATGTCTTGCCAACGATGGTGCTCCTTGAAGATCTCAAACATCTTGTCTTGCTTGGTCAGTTCGCCCAATACGCTAGGGTCCTTGACCGAAGGAATGCGGAGCAACATACCATCATAATACTTCTCCAAGCCGAAGAGATACAGCTCGGAAGTATTGGTGAGAAGCGTGCCATAATAGAAATCGACATATTCACCTATCTTATAATAGGTAGTGTAGATGGAGCCAGAGGTCTTGAGGAGTTTCACCTTCTCCACGTCACCCTTCTCCTCGAAGAGGGCGATGGCTTCCTCCGTAGGCACCATGTATCGACGGATAGGCATCTTGGCATCGATGATCTCCTGCATACGCTGGCGAATCTTATCGACATCCTCATCGGTAGCAGGGCGACCGAAGCGCACATCCACATAGAAGCCATTCGACACCGGGATGTCAATGATGACATCGTGGGCAGGATAAAGGTCTTGCACCGCCTTGCAGAGCACAAAGAAGAGCGTGCGGGTGTAGGCACGAGAGCCAGAAGGAGAAGTCATGTCGAGGAACTTCACATCCTTATTATTATACACACGATAATGAAGACCTTCCACCTTATTGTTCACCTTACAAGACACCGGTCCATACTCCATTTGGAGACCAAATGCAGAAAAAATATCAAAAAGTGTGCTTCCGATTTCTACTTTCTGAGATTTTTTATTATTTTTGCAACGGATTTGTATCATCTGTTTCATTTGCGTTACGTTCGTGTTACGATGTTAGACAATCTATTCACATTAAAGTGAATCCATTTACCGTGCGGTAAAGATAAGAAGAAATTCGCAACTACGGTGATTTTGAAAACATAAATTAAATTAAAATATGTCGATTTGGATATTTTTTAGGCTTATCGGAGCACTCGCCCTACTGATGTTCGGTATGAAGACCATGAGCGACAGTTTGCAGAAAATGGCAGGCCCTCAGCTGCGCCACGTGTTAGGAACCATGACCACCAATCGCTTGACGGGCATTCTTTCGGGTACGCTCATCACGGCTGCGGTGCAGTCGTCCACAGCCACCACGGTGATGACCGTGTCTTTCGTCAACGCTGGTCTCTTGACCTTGGCGCAAGCCATCTCAGTCATCATGGGTGCCAACATCGGAACCACGCTCACCGCTTGGATCATGAGTGCAGGTTTCTCCTTCAACATCACCGACTTCGTATGGCCAGCCTTCTTCCTTGCCATCATCCTTATCTATAGCAAGAAGCGCAAGATTGTAGGCGATTTCATCTTTGGTATATCCTTTATGTTCCTCGGTTTGGGAACTTTACGACAAACCGGCATCGACATGGACTTGGCTCATAATCAGCCTGTTCTCGATTTCTTCGCAAGCTTTGACCCACAAAGTTTCCTCACGACTATCACTTTCCTCGCCATCGGTAGTGTACTCACCATGTGCGTACAGAGCTCTGCCGCAGTCATGGCTATCACGATGATTCTCTGTTCTACAGGCGTATTGCCTATCTACCAGGGTATCGCCCTCGTGATGGGTGAGAATATCGGTACCACCGTAACTTCCAACGTGGCTGCCCTCACGGCAAACACACAGGCTCGTCGTGCGGCGATGGCCCACATGGTGTTCAATATCTTCGGTGTGCTATGGATTCTGTGTGTATTCAAGCCATTCATCAACCTCGTTTGCGGTTGGGTAGGCTATGATACCGACATGGCAAAGGGTGAGCCGGGCTTCTATGCCAACGCCGCCAAGCTTTCCTTCGTGCTTGCCGCCTTCCACACCACCTTCAACCTCAGCAACACCTTCATCTTGGTATGGTTTATCCCACAGATAGAGAAGTTGGTGTGCAAGATTATCCGTCCTAAGAAGAACGCCGACGAGGATGACTTCCGCCTGCGCTTCATCCAGACAGGTATCATGAAAACCCCAGAGATTTCGGTCTTGGAGGCTCAGAAGGAGATTCACTCTTTTGCCGAGCGCATCCAGCGTATGTTCGGCATGGTGAAGGAGCTGCTTGGCGAGACTAACGAGGATAAGTTCATCAAACTCTACACTCGCATCGAGAAGTACGAGGGTATCTCCGACAATATGGAGATTGAGATTGCGAAGTATCTCGACCAGGTGAGCGACTCGCACTTGAGCGATGAGACGAAGGCAAAGATTCGTGCCATGCTCCGTGAGATTTCCGAGATAGAGAGTATCGGTGACAGCTGCTACAATATCGCCCGCACCATCAACCGCCGCATCAAGGGCAAGGAGGACTTCATCCCTGCTCAATACCAACACATGCACCAGATGATGGAGCTGACCGACCAGGCGCTCACCCAGATGAACATCACCCTCGTGGGACACAAGGGCGACAACGATGCCAACCTCTCCTTCAACATCGAGAACGAGATCAACAACTATCGCAACCAGTTGAAGAGTCAGAACATCAACGACGTGAACAACCACCTCTACACTTATGCCATCGGCACGATGTACATGGATATCATCCAGGAGTGCGAGAAGCTCGGCGACTACGTGGTGAATGTAGTCGAGGCTCGTATGGGTGTAAGACAGCATGAGGCATAAAGAAGATTTGCGTATTTTCTAATATTTCAAGCAAAAAGAATTACGTATTTTGCGAATAGCACTGCCATAAGTACCTCAAAAAGGGTAGGCTCCCATTATGGGAACTTACCCTTCCAGCTTTAATTACTATTTCTCGATTTATCGAAGCGATTTGGCTTTCTGGAGCGAAGGCTTATTTCACCTCAATTTGCTTTACGTCTTCCTTTTTCTCTTCCTTGGCTACCTTTGGAATCTCAATCTTCAAGACACCATCGCTAACCTCAGCTGAGATCTTCTCTGCATCGGCATCCTCTGGCAAAGCATAACTCTGAGAGTAGCTGCTGTATGAGAACTCACGGCGCAAGTAATGCTCTTCCTTCTTCTCATCCTTCTTGTCGGCCTTCTGCTCGATGGATACATTCAAGTAACCATCCTTGTCGATGTTCATCTTGACCATATTCTTCTTCAAGCCTGGGGCGGCAACTTCCATTGTGTAGGCAGTGGCATTCTCCTTGACGTTGACTGCAGGAGCTGTGGCACTCATGCGAGGCATCAAGTCAGTATCAAAGAAGTTATCATTAAACCAATTGTTCAACCAATTTGAAACATTCTGATTTCTACGAGCTAACAACATAATGTAAAACCTCCAATTATCTTTTTCTCGTCCTCTCTTCGTCTTTCGACTCCGTCGGGATTTCTAATTGTTCTTTTTTTTATCCCGTTCTTTTTTTATCCTATTCTAAATGATTGCATCGGCTGTCAAGGCTTTCGGGAATCTTTCGAAACCCTCAGAGTTTAATGATTTTAGGGTTCGCTTTCGGTCCCCTTGGCCTCTCTGGTTTCAGCTTTCACTCTATCTTTGTGCAACAAGCGTGCCAACGGAAAATGTAACCATGGGTGAACACTTTTTGCCAAAACTGGCAAGCAGGCAAGCAAGATTGGCAGTAAAGGATAAATAATTTAATCATTGCTGACAAGAATGGCGTATATTTAATAATTCATAATATTTCGCAGTAATGCTCTATTAAATGAATTAATTTCGCAATTTTACAAATTATATTTAAGGTTACGATGTCTGGAACACCCCAGAGAACTTGTTTGGCAGGGAGGCTTGCCACATTGATCGCTCGCCAGAGGAGTCGAAGCAGAGGATCTTGAAGCAGCTGTGCAAGATTCTGCCAGTAAGAACCGATGAGGAAAGCTGTGCGCTTATCTTGGATAAATTCAGTTAGAAAATTAGAGTAGAAATTATAAGATGAAGGCATATACATATATAAGACAAGGTGAGTTCGGGTTCACAGAAAGACTGCATAGTGCCATTATACCTTTGCAAGCGTGTCTTCATAACTTTCCCATGCTAAATTTAAGTACAAATTTACGAATAATTATTGAAAACACACCATCTTGATATAAGAATTGTAAAGAATTGCCCATATTTGCAATCAAACCATTACCTTTGCATAAAATAAGCTCAAAAACAAGAAAGATAGAAAGTAGAATTATGGCTATTATCAAAACTGTTGAAGGTAAGACCCCTCATTGGGGCAAGAATTGTTTCATAGCTGAGAATGCGGCACTTACGGGTGACTGTGTTCTTGGGGATGACTGTAGCGTTTGGTATAGTGCGGTGTTGCGCTCTGACGTGGATGCCATCAGATGTGGAAATCGTGTAAACGTCCAGGATTGCGCTTGCATCCACCAGACAGGCACCATGCCTTGCATCTTGGAGGATGATGTGTCGGTAGGACACGGGGCGGTGGTTCATGGAGCTATTGTCCACAAGGGTGCGCTCATTGGTATGAATGCCACAGTTCTCGACAAGGCAGACATCGGTGAAGGTGCCATCATCGCCGCAGGCGCAGTGGTCACCCATGGAACGAAAGTTCCTGACCATGAGATTTGGGCAGGCATTCCTGCCAAGAAGGTGAAGGACTGCGCCCCAGGACAGGCAGAGGAGTTTGCCAAGCACTATGCTGGATATATCAAGGACTGGTATTTGAAGTGATTCTTTGAAAATAGACTTTTCCGTAAATGAAACAAGAGATTATACAACATATCAATCAGTTGGTTAGAGAGGGAGAACCTTTCCTCTTCGTCATCAATTACCATGGCGATAAGGTATATATCAAGAAGCTATCAGAGATAGATACTCATGAATGCCTCTATGATTTTGATGGCAAGACGAACACCAAGGACTTATCCCCGAATGGCTTGCCATCCAAAATCAGTTGGAAGGCAATGGCTCCTTCCTTTTCTGAATATGCCAATAGCTTTGATATTGTGAAGAGGAACATCATGCAGGCAATAGTTATCTCACGAACCTTACTTGCCAGGTTCTCATCGAATGTAATCTCTCGCTAGAAGATGTTTTCTTTTATTCCCAAGGGAAATACAAGCTGTGGATGAATAATAGTGATGATAGATTTGGGAAATTCGTATGTTTCTCGCCAGAGACCTTTGTGAAGATAAAGAATGGAAATGCTATGGCACTTCCCTATCATCAGGAAAGGATGAAGAGAACCATGCAGCATTTCTTTCCTGGCAAGAATATACCATGCTTGGAGGAAGTGATTGCTTCAACACACGACATGGACTTCTACAAGGCAAGGGTTGTATATGGAGAGAAAGGTATTGAAGACATCCAATATGCCCTCTATTCCATGAAAGAGATTCATACATTGAAGATTGTAAGGGATGATGACATCGACTATTCTTTCAAGAGCACGGATCGCACAGACTTGAACTGGCTCGCTGCAACAAAGGGGAACTGTGATGAAATCATCATCATCAAAAATGGATTGGTGACAGACACCTCCTTTACTAACATCGCTATCTATAAGGATGGCAAGTGGCTCACTCCCAAGCACCCATTGCTCTTGGGAACCAAGCGAGCCGCCCTTTTGGAGAATGGTATCATTCAAGAGGCCGACATCACTGTTGATGACTTGATGAAAGCCGAGAAAGTGAGCCTATTCAATGCCATGATAGATTTCGGGGAAAGAGAAGTAATGACTCAGGACATCTTTCTCCATAAAAATATCATAAACATCTTATTGGGTTTCTTTATTCTCAACTATTCTTGCTATCTTTGCAGAAGATTTGCTGCACTCGGCAATTAGAAAGCAAGCTTTCATTGCGCTCGCTGGCAGTATCTTTGCAAGAAATTAAGAAGAACAATGAAGACTCTATTAGACGTACATACACATACCATTGCCTCTGGTCATGCCTTCAGCACCTTGCAGGAAATGACATTGACACAAGAAACGATAGAAAAAAGAAGCATCTTCCAACGTCCACTTTGGGTAGTGGTCTTTGCCCTCACCGCAGCCATCGCATGGGGTTGGGCTTACCCACTCATCAAAATGGGAATGAGGAATTTTGGCATACAGCCCGACATGACTGGCAGCAAGATGTTGTTTGCCGGCATCAGATTTTTTATCTCTGGACTCATCATCCTTGCCATTGCCAAGCCATCCCATCGCAAGTTCGGTATCAGAAAGCCTGCGGACGCATGGTTCATCCTCCTCTACTCCCTGCTCAACACCACCTTGCACTATGCCTTCTTCTACTTTGGTTTGTCACACAATGCAGGAGCACGTTCGGCGATACTCAACTCCATGAGTGTATTCACGGTGATCATCCTTGCTTGCATCTTCTTCAAGAGTGACAAGATGACCTATAGGAAGGCATTGGGATGTACCATCGGATTTCTCGGCATTCTCGCTTTGAATCTTGGTGGAAAAGACAGCGGCAGATTTACCTTCCTGGGCGATGGCATGATCATCCTCAATGCGCTCTGTGGGGCGAGTGCCTCACTGCTTACCAGAGGTTTGAACAAGCGAATGGATGTATTTGTGGGCACAGGCTATTCGCTGAGCATCGGTGGAGCCTTGTTGGTGATTCCGGGTTTACTGGCAGGAGGTTATCTTCCTGTCATCAACTTGATGGGCATTATCGACCTACTCTTGCTCATTGCCATCTCCACCATCGGCTTCTCCCTTTACAACAAACTGTTAAGTTGCAATCCTGTAGGGAAGGTTGCCATTTTCAATTCCCTGATTCCTGTAGTGGGAGCCATTACCTCCTGTCTTTGCCTGGGCGAGAGTTTCTACTGGAAGTATGTGTTGGCAGGTGCTTTGGCAACAATGGGCATATACATTATTAATAAAGGAAAGTGACAACAATCAACTGCTTATAAAGGGATACATTATGCAAATACTCTTAGCATCTGCAAAAATCATGAACTCCTCTTCATTGGTGGAAGTGCCGTTGATGAGTGAGCCTACATATAAGGAACAGGCTAGCAAGTTTGCCCAAGACCACCTCTTCATCAGCTCCTTCCTATATGGCATGCTCAGACCATTGGATAGGATTCACCCATATCGCATGGAAGGAAAGGTGAAGTTGGAGGCAGCGGATGGCGAGAATCTCTTCTCCTTTTGGAAGCCGCTGCTCACCGATAGGCTCATAGAGTCAGTAAAGGCTGATGATGGCATACTCATTCATTTGGCTACCGAGGAGTTTGAGCACCTCTTTGACTGGAAGCGAGTGAAAGAGGAAGTGAAGGTCATTCAGCCACTCTTCTATGTGGATAAGGGTGACACCATCAAGGTGGTGAGCGTACATGCCAAGAGTTGCCGGGGAGCCATGACCCGATACATCATTCAGAATCGCCTCTCCCACCCTTCCGACATATTGGATTTCGAGCTGGAAGGATTCAAGTATGACAAGGACTATGGCGATGCTTCTCATCCTCACTTCATCAAGAGATAATTCATTAACCCCTTAAAATATGAAGACAATGGAAATTGGACAAAAACTACCAGAGGTTCTTGGCATCGATCAGGACGGAAAAAAATGGACGCTCGCTGAGTTGAGCGGCAAAAAGATCGTACTTTACATCTATCCTCGTGACTCCACCCCAGGATGCACCAACGAGGCTTGCAACCTGCGTGACAACTACGAGCGTTTTCTCTCATTGGGCTATGTGGTGATTGGCGTAAGCACACAAGATGCCAAGAGCCATAAGAAGTTCATTGAGAAGAACAACCTCCCCTTCCCCCTCATTTGCGACACAGAGAAGGTCTTGGTCAACGAACTGGGCGTATTCGGGGAGAAGAAAATGTGCGGCAGGGTTTCCATGGGCGTATTCCGCACCACCTTCATCGCTGATGAAACTGGAACCATCACTCGCATCATCGGGCCTAAGGAAATCAAGGTAAAGGAGCACGCAACCCAAATCTTGGGATAAGCAGAAAGCGACTTAGGCACTCCAAAAGTGTCATTGTCTAATAAACAAAGAGACATAGTCAATTACTGTAGCGTACCAAGAAAAAGTAGGGAAATCTTGGAAAGAGCAGGTGTCATATATCACACAAAAAACATAGCTAAATATATCACCACCCTCGTCGCAGCAAGTTATTTACAAATGACCAATCCTGAAAATCCTACGGCAAGCAATCAGAAATATAAGAAAGTTACAAGGAAATAGGTATGCCAGAAACATCATCACCCTCTCCAACTTAATGCCAGAGAGGGTGATGTTGGTAATTATACATCTAGAAAGACAATAAATTTCCCCTATACTAATTTGCTTTTCATTTTTCTGCAACCATAGCAACACTAGAATCGTTGATTTTTCTCTCATTGAGATTATGTTTATTGATATCCTTCAAAATGGTAATCTTTTTCTTTTCTGTCGCAGCCTTTCTGACTTTTCTCATGGACAGTAATGAATTGTTTATTCTCAAATAATAGCCATCCAAGCCAAAAGACTTTAATACTGTTTGATTAAAATCAATCCAATCTTTATCTTGCAATTCTTCTTCAATGCTCATAATATTCTTCGCAAAAACGACTCTGAACTTTTCCTTGATGACCTCGATAGAATCATCAGACAACAAAGAAGGATTAAGAATATGGCATTTTTCAATACTATCTTTATTCATGTCAAGAACACCCAAACCACGACCAAATCCGACAGCCTCAACATAGAATTTCATCAAGACAGAATTTAGCAATGCATGGTAAAGTTCCTCATCCATGGGCATTTTAGCTTGTAAACCTATCAATCTCTGATTAATAAAAGTTGGTTCTTTGAACCTGCCAAAAAAGAAACGCTTATCTGGATTCATCATAGTGAAAAATTGAACTACCTCATTTGGCTTCATTTCATACCATTCCATTGTTGAAGTCTTCAACATTTCCGTTAAAGGTTTTCCTATTTTGTTTGTTAATGTTGCAAACTGCATAATCCATTTGTAGGCCTTTGGATAATACTCTCTAAGAACTTCTAATGACTCACTACAGCAAAAAGCTCTTTTATCTGGTTGTCCCAGTAAAGTCGTTGTCTTTTTGGCATTGAACAACGCTGGCTTAAGAAATTTCTTCTCTATATCAACATCATCCTTTGGGAAAAACAATTTGTCCCACCCTCTACGACTTCCTCGAATAACTGTAAACAAAGACTTTAAAGGAACCAGTTTATCTTTAATATCCAACAACCATGAAACATCATGAAACAATGCATTATATGATAAGCCCAGCATTTTCAAGTTATCAATTTGGGATTCTGTATAAACAGACTGCGCCATAACAGTATAGTCACTTACCTTATTTGTTAAGGCAGAATTAACTATTTGTTGTTCGACTGCATGGTCTAAAGCTATAGCATCCAAGTTCATTTTCCAAACAAAGAAACTTGTCTTGTTCTCTGTATGCGCCATACTAGCTTTCTTTTGCAAAATAAGAATTGTTGTCACGACATCGGCATTATCAAACCATCTACCCTTACCACTTATATGAACTTGCTTCAGATCATATATGTCAGTAAGTGACTGATAGTATTTTTCTCCGGCTTTTGTCCCTAACCACGAATTAGATACGATTACTCCCAAATAGCCACTATCTTTAAGTAAACTTGCAAGTTGAAGAACTATATAATAGCTCAGATCAGACTTTCCATCCAAAAGTTTTGAATTTACATATTTACTAATTAGTACCTTATCCTCACCAGACATTGTGTTGGATGAAACAAAGGGAAGATTTGAACATATAGATCCAAACATCGGTATTTTTTCGTCCATCAAATCACCAGTTGCTGGATTTACTATTTTTACAACATCCCCAATGTTTAATTTGAAAACGTCCTTTTGGAATAAGCGATTCGCCAAATTGATAGTATCACATGAAGCCATACTTAGGTTCGCCACTTGTAATGGCGTTCGATATTTATCACTAGCCCAAGTTGTTGCTATAGCCTTAGACATGCCTATTTTACCACCTTTCTGTTCTATGATTTCATGCGGAATGGTTCCTGTTCCACAACATGGATCAAGTACATCTTCCAACCAATTATGCACTGTCATTCTTACCAAGATACGTGCCAAAACACTTGGCGTTGAGAATTGCCCATTAAAATCACGTTTGCTCCTCTTTACCGTACATTCTAATATGCTTTGCAACATAGATTGACTGATAGTATCGATTCCATTATCACGCAGGAATATAGAAAACTCCACTAAAGCATCCCAAACTTGTGACGGCAACAATTCTGCGTATTGTATTCCTGCAAAAATGTTATAGAAATCACATTTTGCAGTTATCTTTTTAAATATAGAATCAGCCTCAACTGGGGACATATCAAAATCTATTTGATTTACCCGTAACGCTTCATTTTGGCGTTGCTTTATCAAATGGGCAAACAGAATACGATATGCCCAGTTCAAAATGATATTTCTGGAATAAGCCACAAACATATCATTTTCGTCAAATTCATAGTCCAGTTTTGCACTATCCCACCATTGTTCTATATTTGCATTTATTGTTGTATCTTCAATTGACTTTATACGCAAATTTTCGGCAACAGAATTTTTATAGCGATTTATCAGCATATCTATTGCTGAATCCGAAATAACTTCACCACAAGAAGCATGACGCAATTGATGAGTTTGCATAAATCCATTAACTTCCAACACAACGTCCATCAGTGTCTTTTCCCATACCACACGATTATCCTCTACATCCTTGCGAGTTTGAATTTGAGGATTATTCCATTGTCTTGCAACTTCAAAAGTATCTTCAACAGCATTATACACATAGAACTTCACATATTGAAAATTCCAAATTACACAACTATCAAGATGTAAAAAACGAGCCTTTCTTTGCGCATCATTCACAAAAGCAGTGTCTATTATAGGAACATCTGGCATTTTTAGTTCCCATCCTTGCAAAATTGAATTAAGCCCTTTGTCACCATAAAGAATAACATCAGGAAACATGCGCATTTTCAAATCGACAGAGACAGTTGATTCACCGCCTGCTCGTTTAATTAACAAGTCATTATTGGAAGCAATTGTATTGATTTGGGAAATCATTTCGATTGCCCAAGATCGTTCGTTTTTGTTGATTTTAACTTGTGCCATAATCATAACTTTTTAAGCAAATTTATTTTCTTCAGCAGTTCCTTCTTATCTTGCTTTAAGTTTTTCAAAACTTCGTACAACCTTAGTTTTGTAATTTTGATATAATCGATATCTTCTTTTTTGAACAAAGCAACATTTTCATTCTTCTCAATACCGATGAAGTTCCGACCTTCCATAAGAGCCGCCACCAAAAAGCTGCCACTCCCTGATGTGTTGTCTAAAACAACATCACCAGGATTTGTGTATGTCCTTACAAAATAACGACCTAGTTCTATTGGCTTTTGAGTTGGATGATATACCTTTCCTTCACTCTCTGCTGTCTTAAAATATATAATATCTGTAGGATAGCGTTTACCTTCACTATGCACATGCACAGGCAGGAAGTCTCCATAACTTCCACTTAATTGATTCTTACGGACACCTTTATCGTATGGTTCACCTTCTATCATTTGCGGATGATATACGGGTTGTTTTCTATAAAAAACACAGACATCCTCATGTTTACGAAGTGGTTGCTTTTTGGCGTTCAAGAAATTTGTAGATTTTGATTTCTCCCATACCCACTTGTATCTAAACATCTTTGGATTGCTGAGCATCAGTTCTGCCGTAAACATTCCTTGCGATGTCAGCACTATTGCACCATCATCTCTCACTACACGGCAATATTGCTTCCATAGTTCGTCTAACGGAATAATGCTATCCCATTTGTTTTGAGTAGTTCCATAAGGCAAATCACATAAGACCATATCAATAGATTTATCAGGAAGTTGCTTCATAATTTCTAAGCAATCTCCCTCAAAAACATTATTGATAAATTCTTCTATTGTATGCTCTTTCCTTTTTACCATATCTGTAGTCAAAACGCAGATTCCTTATACGAAAATTATGAAGAGTAATTGCTATTTGAAAAGAAATGGCGTAGGAATCATATCACTTTCATTATCCTTGCTCAATTGAGGTCCTAGGAAAACCTTTTGGCAACAAAGATAAGAAGCAACAGATGCCTACGCCAAGCAGGTATATATATGATAGCACAGAGCGTACCCTTCCATACGAAAGGGCACACCTATGCCATGTGTATATACACGATGGGGTAGACGCCCACCGCTGTCTTCACCTGACTGCCATTTTGAAATTTCCTAGGTTTCAATTGAATCAGAAGAAAACGTAAAGTAAACGTCTTTCTTGTTAAAATAGGCCAAGCCTTGGATTCACGCCAGCGACTCATCGCCAGCAATCCGCAGAATGACAAGTGCAAAAGTAATGAAAAGAATCGGTTCTTCCAAACTTTATATGGGATAATTTCATTAAATGATGGCAAAAGATGATGATACGGGAGAAATATCTTCGATGTATGACACGATTTGTCTCAGATTTCTTGTAACTTTGCAGCTGTTATCAATGAATTGATTAGGATTTCATCACAAAACAAGAAACTTTGACAACATGAAAGATTTTGCAGCAATAGATTTTGAGACAGCCAACAGTGAGCGCAGCAGCGTTTGCTCCGTGGGCATAGTGATTGTGAGGGATGGCGAGATAATGGATAGCTACTACTCCCTCATCAAGCCAGAGCCTGAGTATTACTCCTACTGGAATACGCAAGTGCATGGACTGACCATGGAAGACACTATGAATGCCAGGGTGTTTCCGGAAGTATGGGCAGAGATTGCGCCCAAGATTGAGGGACTTCCACTAGTGGCCCATAACTCGCCTTTCGATGAAAGCTGCCTCAAGGCTGTGTTCCAAATGTATCAGATGGACTACCCCGATTATCTGTTCTTCTGCACCTGCAGGGCTTCGAGAAACAAGCTCGGTTCTCGCCTCCCCAACTACCAACTTCAGACGGTAGCGGCATATTACGGATATGACCTCACCCAGCACCATAACGCCTTGGCAGATGCTGAGGCTTGCGCTTGGATCGCAAGGGAATTATTATGATACAACACCTTCAAAATTCTCTTCCAGTACTCATTCTCAGTACCCCCTACAGCGTACTGGAGTATTCTATGCTAAGTACTGCAGTATTCCATACTAAGTACTGGAGCCATTCAGCATCTACTCTTGATACTCCGAAAGGAATAGGTATCGAATGGAAACACCAACGACCTGGAGACCAAATACACCTACATGGCTCTCAGGGGGAAATGGCGTGAGGCCTTGGAGTTTATGGCAGATGCCTATGCCAAGGTATCATCCGTGCGTGACGGCATCGAGGCAGAGAGAAATCTACAGGGGTTCTTCATGGCATATCTGAATCTCAACACATATTATTATACAGCCCCTGAGCTAGAGCTAAGCCACGGCTATTGCGACTTTTTCCTCCTCCCCGACCTCACCCACTATGCCACCCAGCATAGTTACATCCTGGAACTGAAGGTCTTGTCAAAAAAGGAGTTTGACGAGGAGGAGAAAGGTGCCAAGCATGAGGATGGCTCACCGATTACCAAGGCAGAGAGGCAATGGCAGGAGGCAGTGGAGCAAATCAATCGCTATGCCGTCGCCCCACGTGTTGAGGCTCTGCGCCAAGGCACCCAGCTCCATAAGATTATCATGCAGTTCAAGGGATGGGAACTGGCGAGAATGGAGGAAGTGTAATAGAATAAATTTTTATCCAAAACAGCGATGGGACAAGCTTTCGCTTCAAGCACCGATATCCTTCATACAACTGGGAGCCAAAGGAGAGAACAAATCCAATGAGGCATTTGAAAATCCAGAAGACAATTACCAAACGTACAGAAAAAGAGAAAGATAAAGCAAAAAAAGGAAAAAATTTTTTGTAATCTCTATAAATAAGCGTATCTTTGCACCCTAAATTGCAATTTGATTATATTTAATGAAGATTTTAGTGACGGGTGCGTCGGGATTCATCGGGAGCTTCATCGTTGAAGAAGCCCTTAGGCAGGGTATGGAAACATGGGCAGCTGTACGCCCTACCAGTTCCAAGAAATACCTGCAAGACGAACGCATCCATTTCATCAACCTCAATCTTTCTTCCAAGGAAGAGCTGATAAACCAACTAGACGGACAGGAGTTCGACTACGTGGTTCACGCCGCTGGTGCTACCAAGTGCCTGCACGCTGATGATTTCTACAAGGTCAACACGGAGGGAACCAAGAACCTGGTCGGGGCACTCATCGCCCTCAAGATGCCTATCAAGCGATTTGTCTTTGTCAGTTCGCTTAGCATCTTCGGTGCCATTCGTGAAGAGCAACCCTATCAAGAAATCACGGAACACGACACACCAAAGCCCAACACGGCATATGGCAAGAGCAAATGGGAGACAGAGAAATACCTCGATAGCTTAGGCATCCAGTTCCCTTACATCATCCTGCGTCCTACGGGCGTGTATGGTCCAAGGGAGAAAGACTACTTCCTCATGGCGAAGAGCATCAAGCAGCATGTGGATTTCGCCGTGGGATACCAGCGCCAAGACATCACATTCGTCTATGTACAGGACGTGGTACAAGCAGTATTCCTCGCCCTCGACCATGGCATGAATGGACGCAAATACTTCTTGAGTGATGGCGAGGTCTATCAATCCACCACCTTTAGCGACTTGATACGAAAAGAGTTAGGCAATCCTTGGATGTTGCGCATCAAGGCGCCTATCTGGGTACTTCGCATCGTCACCTTCTTCGGTGAATACATCGGAAGGATGACGGGCAAGATGTCGGCACTCAACAATGACAAGTACAACATCCTGAAGCAGCGCAACTGGCGTTGCGACATCGAACCAGCCATGGACGAGCTAGGCTACCATCCTCACTATCCATTGGAACGAGGAGTGAAACTCGCCATCAAGTGGTATAAGGAGAATGGCTGGTTATAGAGTAATCATAAAAAGAATATAGAGTTGAATATCAAAGATTATTTTAAGATAGAGAAGAACCCGAAGAAAGGGCTCATGGCATTGGAATGGGCGATGCTCGCCTACATGGCACTCACCATCATCGTCATGCTCTTCACCTACACCAAACTTGTCAATCCCGAATCCATGATTTGGGGGCGAATCCGTGTATTGGTGATAACGGGGGCTTTATGGGCAGTGTATCGCATGATACCATGTAGGATGACCAAGATGGTGAGAGTGGTAGCACAGATGTCACTGTTGGCATGGTGGTACCCCGACACCTACGAGCTCAACCGCATTCTGCCCAACCTAGACCACGTCTTCGCTGGATGGGAGCAACAAATCTTCGGTTGTCAACCTGCCCTATATTGGGCGAAGGCGATGCCGTGGATGATAGTCAGCGAACTGTTGGACATGGGCTATGTCATGTATTACCCGATGATTGCCATCGTCATCTTCTATTATTTCTTCTGTAGATATAATGAGTTTGAGCGTGTTTCCTTCGTGGTACTCGCCTCATTCTTCCTATACTATGTGGTTTTCATCTTCGTACCCGTGGCAGGTCCTACCTTCTACTACCATGCAGTAGGAGTGAGCGAGATAGCCAAGGGCGTTTTCCCGGCGATGGGAGACTACTTCAACACCCACACCGACTGCCTTCCTACCCCAGGATATGAGGACGGAATCTTCTATCAGTTGGTAGAGGATGCCAAGGCGGCAGGCGAGCGACCGACGGCAGCATTCCCAAGTTCGCACGTCAGCCTCAGCACCGTTTGCATGATGCTGGCTTGGCACACCAAGAATCGCAAGCTATTCTATATTCTCTTGCCTTTCTATGTTTTCCTCTGCCTTGCCACCGTCTATATCCAGGCACATTATCTTGTCGATGCCATCGCAGGATTGCTGACAGCCATTGTCGTCTATTTCATCCTGATGTTTTGCTCCAAGGGAATGGTCAGCAAGGAATCGAGTACAGGGAAACTATCATTTAGATAGTGCCAACACCTTAATTAATATAGATTTAAATAACGCAATAAATTAGAATTCATCTAGAACAATGAAGAAACTATTTATCGAAACGTATGGCTGCCAGATGAACGTGGCAGACAGTGAAGTCGTGGCTAGCGTGATGCAGATGGCTGGCTACGAGATTTGCGAGAAAGAAGAAGAGGCTGATGCCATCTTCCTCAATACTTGCAGTGTACGAGAAAACGCTGAGAACAAGATTTACCATCGCCTCGACACCCTACATGCTGAGCAGAAAAAGGGCAGAAAGGTAATTCTCGGTGTATTGGGCTGCATGGCTGAGCGAGTAAAGGACGACCTCATCCAAAACCACTACGCCAACTTGGTATGTGGTCCAGACAGTTATCTCAACTTACCAGATATGATAGCGCAGTGCGAAATGGGCACCAATGCCATCAACATCGAGCTATCCAAGACAGAGACTTATCGTGACATCGTACCACAGCGCATCGGTGGCAATCGTGTGAGCGGATTCGTAAGCATCATGCGTGGTTGCAACAACTTCTGCCACTATTGCATCGTGCCTTACACCCGTGGCCGTGAGCGCAGTCGTGACGCAGAGAGTATATTAAGAGAGGTGCGCGACTTGCACGACCGTGGCTTCAAGGAGGTCACCTTGCTCGGTCAGAATGTCAATAGCTATGGTCTCTCTCCATCAGGCAAGCGTGAGGAAGGAAGTGTATCTTTTGCCGAGCTATTGAGAATGGTAGCCGAAGCTGTGCCAGACATGCGTGTGCGCTTCACCACCTCCAACCCAGAGGACATGACCGAGGACATTCTCCACGCCATCGCCGATGAGCCAAACCTCTGCAAGCACATCCACTTCCCAGCACAAAGCGGAAGCAACAAGATATTAAAGCTGATGAACCGCAAATATACCCGTGAGGAATATTTGGAGAAGATTGATGCCATCAAGCGCATCATCCCTGGTTGCGGCATCACCACCGACATTTTCGTAGGTTATCACAACGAAGATGAGGAAGACCATCAGCAGACCCTCTCTTTGGTAAAGGAAGTAGGGTTCGACAGCGCCTTCATGTTCAAGTACTCAGAGCGTCCTGGCACATACGCAGCCAAGCACTTGCCTGACAACGTGCCAGAAGACGTGAAGATAGCACGCCTCAACGAACTCATCAAGTTGCAAACCGAGGTGAGCGCAGAGCAGAACAAGAAGGACGAGGGCAAGGAGTTCACCATCCTCATCGAGAACTTCAGCAAGCGAAGCCGTGAGCAGATGATGGGTCGTACTGAGCAAAACAAGGCCGTTGTCATCGACAAGGGCAACCACCATATCGGTGAGTTTGTAAAGGTTCGCATCACAGGTTCCACCTCTGCCACCCTCTTCGGAGAAGAAATCAAATAAGACGCTTTTAAAGGGATTATCATCCTTTTTCCGCTAATAAGACAAAGAAAACCGCCAAAAATTTGGCGGTTTTCTTTAAAAATGCTATCTTTGCAACCTATGAAGGAATTCTTGCAAGTATTAAGACGTTTTGTCCCTCCATACAAGAAGTATTTGGGACTATCGATTTTGTTCAATGTCCTCTCGGCGATATTGAACATTTTCTCGTTTGCAGCCTTGATTCCAATCCTGCAAATCTTGTTTCAAGTGGATGGTGGCATTCGTGCCAACGACTACATGACTTGGGATGGCGATTGGGGCACCATCAAGGAGGTAGCCACCAACAATCTGTATTACTATATCCAAGAGTTCATCGTAGCACATAGTGCATCTGCCGCTCTCTTGGTCATCGGCTTGTTCCTCGCCTTCATGACTTTCCTGAAGACGATGGCTTATTTCCTTTCCTCAGCCACTATCATCCCGATAAGAACAGGCATCGTACGAGATATTCGCAACCAACTTTATCAGAAGATTACTTCCCTCTCATTGGGTTTCTTCAACGAGGAGCGCAAGGGCGACATCATTGCTCGCATGAGTGGTGATGTGCAAGAGGTGGAGAGCAGCATCATGTCATCCCTCGACATGCTCTTCAAGAATCCCGTCTTAATACTTTTCTATTTCTGCACACTGGTCTTCATCAGTTGGCAGCTCACCCTCTTCACCATCCTATTTGTACCACCATTCGGTTGGTTCATGGGGCTTGTCGGAAGAAAGTTGAAAGCACAAAGTATCAGTGCCCAATCCCTTTGGAGCGACACGATGAGCATGGTAGAGGAGACACTAGGTGGATTGCGCATCATCAAGGCTTTCTGTGCTGAGGACAAGATGAATATGCGTTTCAACCAAGTGAACAGTGAATACCGTGACAATGTCAAGAGAGTGAACATCCGCCAGCAAATGGCTCACCCGATGAGTGAGTTCCTCGGCACCATCCTGATCGTCATCGTTTTATGGTTTGGCGGCATCTTGGTATTGGATTATGGGCGTATCGATGGACCTACCATCATCTTCTACTTGGTGATGCTCTATAGCATCATCAACCCATTGAAGGAATTTTCCAGAGCTAGCTACAACATCCCGAAGGGACTTGCCAGCATGGAACGTATCGACAAGATTCTCAAAGCCGAAATTGAGATCAAGGACAAGGAGAACCCTGAGCATATCGCAAGTTTCGAGCACCAGATAGAGTTCCGCCACGTATCGTTCGCTTATACCGACAACAAGACCGACGAACTCATATATGTCCTCAAGGACATCAACCTGATTATCCCTAAGGGAAAGACCGTGGCACTGGTAGGTCAGAGTGGTAGCGGAAAGAGTACAATGGTGGATTTGATACCTCGTTACTATGACGTACAAGAAGGTGAAGTGCTCATCGACGGCATCAACGTGAAAGACCTCGCCGTACACGACCTTCGCCAACTGATAGGTAACGTCAACCAAGAGGCTATTCTTTTCAATGCTTCCTTCAAGGACAACATCCGCTTTGGCAAGACAGATGCCACAGACGAGGAGATTGCCAACGCTGCCAAGATTGCCAATGCCTACGAGTTTATCACCAAGTCGGAAAAAGGCTTCGACACCAATATCGGTGATCGTGGTGGTCGCCTTTCTGGAGGTCAGCGCCAACGTATCAGCATCGCCCGTGCCATCCTGAAGAATCCTCCTATCCTCATCCTCGACGAAGCGACATCCGCACTCGATACCGAGAGTGAGCGACTAGTACAAGACGCCCTCGAAAAGTTGATGAAGACACGTACCACCGTGGCTGTCGCCCATCGCTTGAGCACCATCAAGCACGCAGACGAGATTTGCGTCTTGCATGAGGGTCGAATCGTGGAGCGTGGAAGCCATGACGAATTGATCGCCAAGGATGGATACTACAAGAAGTTGCACGACATGCAGCAAGTATAAAGTCAATTAAGAATTAATAATGCATAATGGTCAAGATTGTTTACGCCTTCTTCTATGCAATATCGCTGCTACCTTTTTGGGCACTCTATTGCATCGCCGACTTTGAATATCTGATGATGTATCATGTCATCAGATATAGAAGAGGTATCGTGCGTAAGAATCTCACCACTTCTTTTCCAGAGAAGAGCGCTACTGAAATCAAGACTATCGAGAAGAAATTCTATCGTTGGTTCTGTGATTACTTCTTCGAGGCTGTCAAGTTGCTCAGTATCAGCGACCAGGAACTACGCCGCCGATTCACCGTCCATAATAGCGAGGAGGTGGAGCAATGCTTCCAAGAGGGGCAGAACGTAGCAGCTATTCTCGGACATTACTGCAACTGGGAGTGGCTATCGTGCGTAGGTATCGAACTGCCTAAGTCACGCAAGATGGGCTTGATCTATCACCCACTCTACAATCATGCTTTCGATGAACTATTCAAGCGCATCCGTTCCCATGAGGAGAATGGCATCCCTGTTCCAAAGAAAGACATTCTTCGCTATCTAGTGGATTACAAGCGCAAGGGCATCCACAGCATCTTCGGCTATATCAGCGACCAAGGTCCCAAATGGGAGAACATCCACCTTTGGCTACCCTTCCTCAATCATCCCGAGACCCCAGTATTTACGGGTGGCGAGAGAATCATGCGAAAGATGAACGATGCCGTATTCTATGTGGAGATGAGCCGTCCGAAGCGAGGTTACTATACAGCTACCTACAAGCTCATCACCCGAGAGCCCAACGCTCTCCCTGAGCACGAGATTACTCGTCGTTTCTTCCAAATGCTCGAAGAGACCATCCGCCAAAACCCACCCTATTACTTGTGGACGCACAACAGATGGAAGAGAACCAAGGAGGAATTTGACAAGTTATATGACATCGTAAATGGCAAAGTTATAGCAAAGAACCATGAGAAGAATTAAGATCAACCCCAAATACGAACATCTAAGGAGTTATATAGAAAGCATCCCTGATGTTTTCGAGCAAGAAGGTTGTGAGATATACAACAAGCGCAACCTCATCAAGGTGCTGACTGCCCCTGATGGCACACAGATAAATGTGAAGCGCTACCATGTGCCTCATGGTCCCAACCGCCTTATCTATTCATGGGGCATCAGGGAGCCCAAGGGAGAGAGAGCCTTCGCCTACCCAATGATACTGAAAGACAAAGGAATCGGAACTCCTGAGCCTATCGCTCTCATCGAAGAAAGGAACCCTCTCTTTTTGTTGGGATATAGCTATCTCATCACCATCCAATGCGACTATGGACATACGCTTTACGAAGTAGGGAACGCACAACCTGGAGAATACGAGAATCTAGCGAAGGCACTCGCCCACTTTGCAGCCAACATACATGATCACAACATTTTGCACAAGGACTTCACACCCGGCAACGTGCTCTGGAAGCAAGACGACGAAGGCTTCCACTTCATGTTGGTGGATATCAACCGCATGAATTTCGGCGAAGTCAGCATCCAGGAAGGTCTCTTCAACCTCAGAAAGTTCTGGGGACCTAAGGATTTCATACGCATCTTGGTGACGGAATATGCCTTGCTTCGGAACACAGACGTAAATAAGGCGGTGAAATATGTAATGAAGAAGCGTGCTAAGTTTTGGACAAAGTATGGCAAAAAGCACGAGATTCCTTTTCAACTAGAATTGTAAGAAAACAAACACGATAACAACAATCATAACCATTATGGAGCAACAACATCGTTTATGTTATATCAGCCGCAACTATTACAACCTAACAGCAGCTGGCAACAAGGCGAAAGCCGACAATGAAGATACCCTCGCCGAGATGGGTGCCGTCAACTTGGGATTGCAACGTAGCGTGAGAAATAGTAAGATACTCGCCTTCTTTATAGATTTAGCAGGCATCATCCGCGCTTGTCTGCTGCTCAAGAGGGGCGATACCCTGTTCTTGCAATATCCTGTCAAGAAATACTTTACGTTCTTGTGCAGAATCGCAAAAATGAAAGGAGCCAAGACCATCTCGCTCATCCATGACATCGGTTCGATACGTACCCATCGTCTCACACCCACCCAAGAAGTGAAACGACTATCACATAGCGATTACATCTTGGCTTCCAACACGAAAATGACAGAATGGCTCAAGGCACATGGCATGAAAAAGCCCATGGGAGCATTAGGATTATTTGATTATCGCTCCGCCAACTTCAACCAGCATGATCGCACATTCAATCCACAAAAGATAAAGGTAGCTTATGCCGGAGCCTTACACATCAAGAAAAATCCGTTCTTGATCCAACTGACAGAAGTTCTCAAATCATGGGACTTATATATTTTCGGCAACAAAAACGGCTTGCAGGGATGGAAAGAGAATCCCCGTGTTCACCACCAAGGCTTTATGGCTTCCGATGACTTCATCCATTCAGTGGATGCCGACTTCGGACTGGTCTGGGATGGCGACTCCTTGGAGACTTGCTCTGGAGTCTTTGGCGAATATCTCAAATGGAATTCCCCACACAAGGTTTCATTCTATCTCCGCTCCGCCTTACCCGTTATCATCTGGCAAGAAGCGGCAGTGGCTTCCATCATAGAGAAAGAAGGTGCAGGTTTCGCCATCAAAGATCCACAAGAACTGAACGAAAGACTCAAGACCTTGACACCAACGGAATACCACCAGATGAAAGAAAACGCAAAGCGCTTGGCAAAGGAACTCAATTCTGGACATTTCCTTCGCCAAGCACTCCAAGAATATTTCACTTCAGAAGTTTGAAGTACTTATCCAAGACAAGGAGCGAGATGATTTCCTCTCGTTTCTTGTCTTTAAACTGCTCTACATATTCGTGAGCATGGTCGATAATGGCTTGTGCCTCATCAGGATGAGAAGTATAGTAGTCCATTTTTTCTTCCATATCCGATAAGTCTGGTTTCACCTCTATATAATGATAGTTAGGCTTGAGCGCGCCCTCCATGAACCAGGTCTCGCAAGTAGGCTTAGGCATGATAGCAATGGAGTTGGACGACATAATCCATTTCAAGTTACTAGCTACATCATTTCCTTCCAAAGCCAAGACATACTTGAAAGCCAAATGGTCATAGATGGAGATTTTCTCCCCCTTCCACTCAGGTTTAATCAAGTCGATGGTACGCATATCAAAGCGAGGATTGCCAAAGTACTGTTCAAAGAACTTCAAACGGATGTCCTTGCCTGCGATTTTTCCACGGAATATCGCCTTGTCTATTTTTTCCGTGAATGGAATCTTATCCTTGACGAAAATAAAATGGCGCACCTTATCCATCTTTAGCAATACAGAATTCTGATTCTTGTCATTCAGTGGGCGGCTCTTCACTATCGTAGGAATACCCTCCACATAGATGATGTCACCTTCCAGCAGATTCCATTTGTTGTTGCCATCAAAAGCCCTGGCATACTCCATTGTATCCAAGAAATACACCTTTTGCTGAGTCATCTTTTGGTCCTTGATGCAAACAGCCTTCTTGTCCCAAAGCGCCTTGTCGAGATGTAGGTTCTCTGCATCCAACTTATTATAATAATCCACCCTTTGCAGAATATAACCATAGTCATCTCTCTTTTTCGCAGCTTCCAAGAGATGCTTTCTTCGCCACATCAGATAGGACGTGGGCAAATGCAGGTTGACATACTCCTTAACATAATACCAAGGCTTACTATTTTTGCCGCTATGAAACTTATATCTCAGCTTTTGTAGGTTCATCATTTTACATGTTAAAAAGTTAATACTGCTACAAAGGTAGCAATTTATCGCATTTTAGACAAGTTTTTCCGACATTTTTTCACTTGCTTTGATAAATTTTCATAAATAAGCCACTCTTACATAGCGACTTTGGGGAATATTTCATATCTTTGTAGTCTTACGAAACAAAAGTGGCAAGAAGAGGATGAACAAAATCACGAGAAGAAGACTTCCTGTAGGCATACAGTCCTTCAAGAAAATAAGAGAAGAAAGGTATCTCTACGTTGACAAGAGTGATATCGTCTGGGATTTGGCGAACGACAGTGTTGCCAGCATTAACCATGAGAGCAGAAGGCGATATACAGTCCATACAAGCACAACTCTATCTAGCTCTAGATACTTGCCAGTTGACTGATGCCACGAAATCCCTCAAGGCATTGATTGCCGACGTACCTTACAGCAACAAGAAGTTGGCAAGCATGGATATGGAGGAGCGTTATCGCCTCATCATCAGCAGCATCCTCAATGCCATAGGGTTCCGCACAGAGGTAGAGCACATGCTCTCTACTGGCAGAATCGATATTCTCTGCATCACTCCACATTATACCTATGTGATAGAGTTGAAACTCTCCAAGAACGGTGGCGTCGCCGCTGCAGAGAAGCAGATAAAGGACAACCAATACCTTGAGCCTTTCAAGGCAGACAAGACACGACAAGTAGTAGGACTTGCCATTGAGTTGGAAGACTTGGGCAAGGGATTGCTGGAGTGGAAGAGAGTGGAAAAGTAATAGAGACTCATCAAAAAAGAAGAGCAATGAAAGAAATCAAGAGAAGAAGACTTCCTGTAGGAATACAGTCCTTCACAAAAATTCGCGAAGGAGGATATGCATACGTTGACAAAACTGACATAGTATGGCAAATCGTTAACCAAGGCGACCAATATAACTATTTAAGTCGTCCTCGTCGATTTGGCAAGTCTATTCTTGTCGATACACTCCAATGCTATTTAGAGGGAAGAAAAGAACTGTTTGAAGGACTGAAAATCATGCAACAAGAGAAGGAATGGATAAAATACCCTGTCATCCGACTCGATATGAGCGGAGCTGGAACAACAGCCCAACAGCTCACTTCTTTCTTTGAAGACTCTTTCGAAGAATACGAGAAGAAATATGGCATCATAACTCCTCCAAAGAGTTTATCAAAACGCTTCAAGAATATCATTATGACAGCCCGAGAACAGAGCGGTCAGAAGGTTGCCGTGTTGGTAGATGAATATGATTCCCCTCTGCAGCACTCATGGCAGACACCTCAGCATGAAGAGTGTACCGAGGTGTATCGCACGGTGTTTGCCATTCTCAAGGAAGCTGATGAATACGAGAAGTTCGTGTTTATCACTGGCATCACCAAGTTCACACAGATTTCTCTCTTTTCTGTACTCAACAACTTAACCAACCAAAGTTTCAACCCGCAATGGGCTACCGTCTGTGGTATTACCGAAGAGGAAATCAAGGAAAACTTTATGCCTGAGCTAGAAGGCATGGCACATGACAATGGATGGACTCTACCAGAAACTCATAACAAGCTGAAAAATTACTATGATGGCTATCACTTCAGCAAAGGCAACATGACGGACATCTACAACCCTTTCAGCTTGATCAAAGCCTTATCCAGTGGCAACATTCAAAATTTCTGGGCTTCATCAGGCGCGACAACATTATTGCCCAAATTCGTAGATCACATGGAATTGCGGCTGAAAGACTTCGAGAGCTGTCCTATCATGCCTCTCACCTTGGAAACATCCGATGTCACAGGCGGAGGGCCAGAGTTGTTTCTTTACCAATCTGGCTACCTAACCATCAAGTCATCAGATGAGTTCGGTTACATCTTGGGATTTCCAAACGAAGAAGTAAAACAAGCTCTCTACGAGTTGGTAATTCCAGCCTTGACAATGCGCAAAGATCAAGAGGCATCCACCCTACAAGCGGCTCTCATCCGCCAGTTGGGACTCTGCCAATTGCCTGATGCCCTGAGATCCCTCAAGGCATTGATTGCCGACGTACCTTACAGCAACAAGAAGTTGGCAAGCATGGATATGGAAGAGCGTTATCGCCTCATCATCAGCAGCATCCTCAATGCCATAGGGTTCCGCACAGAGGTAGAGCACATGCTCTCTACTGGCAGAATCGACATTCTCTGCATCACTCCGCATTATACCTATGTGATAGAGTTGAAACTCTCCAAGAACGGTGGTGTCGCCGCTGCAGAGAAGCAGATAAAGGACAACCAATACCTTGAGCCTTTCAAGGCAGACAAGACACGACAAGTAGTAGGACTTGCCATCGAGTTGGAAGACTTGGGTAAGGGGTTGCTGGAGTGGAAGAGAGTGGAATAAGCTTCTTTATCATCAATGATTATGAGGGCGTATCACATTATGACTCTCTTAAGAATTCCTTTTTAAATACCTAAAGACAAAACTTTTTTCCAAAAAGAATAATTGCAAGGTAATTGCCAGGCATGACAGCCAAAAGGAAGTTGTTTCGAGAGGTCTTCATATAATATTTCTGGATTATATTCAAAAGCAAATCTCTTTGCATCTTCGTCTGAAGGCTTTGCAAAAAAAGGAATCCTTGAAAATATAATATCTTCGTTTTTAACTTTCACAAGTATTTTAACTCCATATCTTATTAATAATGCTTTAAAAAAAGAACGAAGATGTATATAAGCCCCAATACCATCTATATAGCGATGATTATATTTCATAAAAGAGATACAAAAAAGTTTGGTGTTTGATGTAAAATCCAAGAATGAAGGGATTCTTCTCAAAGAAAAACCACCATTATAAAGATAGCTACCATGATGCACAGAAGGGGCGCCTATAATGTCAAAGCCTTGCTTGCACCAATCATCCAATTCGTTTCTAAAAGGCATTGCATCTGTTTGACAAATAAGCATATACTCATAAGAGGAAAAACGAGTATAGAACTGAGGGGACAATAGTAACATATTGTACCCTTTTGTACCATGTACAAAATAAAACTCGTCAAAGATTTCTATTTTAAGGTTTGGGCAAGATTGAAAAATGAGTTGCCGCTTAACTATAGGCAATAGCCTAGAATAAGTCACGATCGCAAGATTCTCTTTATGGAATATACGAAAGGTTTGCTTTAAAGAATACTCTTCAAAGGCATTAAATTCTTTCTGATATATGGGGATTACTACAACACGAGTTTTCATACTAGTTATCTTTTGAAAAGAGCATATTTGATAATATGAAAGATATGTGTAATTTTCAAGTCTATCTGTCGGCTTAGCTTTCTCTTTCGCCAACTACCATAAATACGATGTTCTGCGAAAGTCTTCTCTGTACGAGGATATTTCTTGCGAGGCAACAAATAAGTCGTTGGATATACACGCAAGCCATCCAGCAATTGAGTCTCACGATTATTCATATCAAACGAGAACGATGCAGCGATGCGCTCCATAACAATTGGGGAAATCGTTTTATTGAAAGTGCCATCCTCATTCTTGAAATGATGAGTTTTATAGTATGCCCACACTTGACGGCAAAACTCATCCCCCAAAGGAGCCATAAAGAATGCTGCCTGCAAACCGGAACGAGTATCTCCTTCTTCCGTCATAAAAGTAGTGAACACATCATTCTGCATAAATTCATCAAAGCGTTTATACAGAAATATATCGCTGTCCATATACACTCCACCCTCTGTCAACACGGCATAGAAACGCACAGCATCTGCTGCAAACGCCCACTGATGAGTCTCCAATGCCTCATCAATAAAGGCACAGCCTATCGCCTTAGCCTCAGCATATCCCCACAACTTAATCTTATAGTCGGTGAGAAAATGCTTCCAAGTATCTAAACACACTTTTATCTCTACAGGATAAGGATCATCGCTAAACCAACATAAATGTATTATCTTTGGAATCATATTCTTCTAATTATTCTTAAGAATCTTTTTGTGCAAAGATACAAAAAAGTATTCTAAAAAGCAAAAAAGACACGAAATATTTGTGAAAAACAATTATGTTTAGTAACTTTGCAACGTTTTTCAAGAAAACGTTAACATTTTTTGTTAATCTTATATGCAAGATTACTGAAATATTCTCGTTCTAACATACAAAAAAGTTTCATTTATACAGGACAACAAAGTTTATGAGTACAAAGCAATTAAAGATCACAACGGGCTTTTCTATTGGAATTCTAATAATATCCATTATACCAATCTTGTGGATCAGCCAATACCTTCACCCTTTCGGTGATGACTACGTATTTGGTGCATATGTTTATAACGTTTGGAATACGACACACTCTTTCCCAGCTTGCATCCAAGCAGCTTGGAATGTAGCTATGACGATGTATCATACATGGCAAGGCACTTACTCTGCCTGCTTTCTGATGGCACTGCAACCAGGCATATTTGGTCAATATTGGTTAGGGCCTATCATCTTATTATTCAGTCTGATAGGTTCCACATACACTATTTTGTATATGCTGATGCGTAAAATACTCCATACCACCCTCTTGGAGTATCTTTTCGTTTCCACTATTTTTGTATTAGCAACCATTCAGTTCACCTGGTCTTACTATGACGCTTTCTTCTGGTATAATGGTGCTATGTACTATACCCTATTCTATAGTTTGTCACTTCTATTAGGCTCGTTGCTCATCTGTTATCAACAAACGAGTTCTCTAATCAAGAAATGGGGCATTGGAGCTTTCTCCATCTGTTTAGCTATTATCATAGCTGGCGGAAACTTCGTTTCGGGACTAGGTATAGGTGCCATACTCTTCACCTCTATTATCCTCATGAGGTTAGAGCAAAAGAAATGGTCTTATTTCAATATTGCCATCCTCGTCATTTACGGTATCTTCTTTGCTACCAGCGTATTGGCACCAGGAAACGCATACCGACAAATTACGGTAGAAGACCAGCCAAACATCATCATGGCATTCTTTATTGCGATAGGAAAGAGTTTTGAGTTTTTGGCAGACTCCTCCAACATTGTGCAGATTCTACTGATATCCATCCTTGCACCAGTCATCATCCGACTGGCAAGAACTTCACATTTCAAGTTCTCACACCCTTGGATTTGTCTTCTGCTGACAACAGTGCTATATAGTTCTTTCTTTTTCGCCCATAGTTATGCCATGGGTTCCAGAGGTCCTGGGAGAGTACAGAACATCTATTCGTATATCCACCTATGGCTCATTTGTCTCAACATATACTATCTATCAGGTGCCATATTCAGAAAGGCTGAGCAAAATGCACCTTTAAGTTCTGCGCTCGTCAACCTCTTGGCAGTCTCCAAACAGAAATATGTACACTCCTTGCAATATGCTTCGTATTGTGTAATGACCATCCTCATCTTGTCAGTGACAATTAAACAAAGCACCACAAACAGGACGGTTAGTCTCATTCTGAAAGGAACAGCATTAAAGTTTGACCAAGAAATGTCAGAACGTGAGAAAACATTGAAGAATTCGAAAGACAAAACCTTAGCATTGCCCCCCCTTACGGTGAAAATACCATCAGATGCCTTCAACGACATCACGATTTATCCTGGTTATTGGATTAACCAAGGTATGGCCAATTACTACAATAAAGAAAGAATTGTGGCACTTCCATCTCCTAATACTACAGAGTCACCATCAATGCTTTTGGCTCGCTGCAAAAGAGATGTTGGACCAGGCAACTTAAAATTTGTATATATAAAGTGACACCTAAGCCTCTCCCATCATTTCAAGAAATAGATGGGAGAATGCTTCGTTCCCTCCTTCACCATAATCCCCTTTTCACAGAAGAGGTTGAGCCACTTCTGGGCGGTATATTGGGGCAAGCCGAAAAGGAGGCGCAGGGCACGAGTGGTAATGAAACGATTCTCTGAGATATATTCCTTGATTGTGAATCTATCAATCTATATTTATCTTCCAATAGCCATTGCGATCATTTCCTATTCTCTCCAACACCTCTCTTTCTTTAAACCACTTGATATGGTTATCTACAGAAGTTGTACTTATGTCTAGAATTTTCGCTATAGTTTGTCCCGTTATCTTGGGAGAAAAATACAATAAGAAAAGTAAAGAAAGGCGATTTTCTCCCAACTTTATACCAACTTTTCTCCCAACCTTTTCTGTAAGGTCTTCACATCAAGTTCGAGTTCATCAGTCGGATTCACAGTTTCGATTTTGTCAATATTATTCTTCAAGAAGAATGTTACTCTTACTACATTTCTATCGCTCTCACAAGTGACCTCATTACCCGTCAGTTGCTTCCAAGAAAAAAGCTTGCCCATACCAAATCCAACATTCTCCGATATATTGGCAAATCGGAAAAGCTTAGCTATTGTTGGATTGCGTAAGCTAGAATAGAATGTACGCACCATCTGCTCTGCCGGCATTGGAAGAGAGCCAGCATTCAGAAATTCGATTTTGTCAGTAAAGGCATGAATACAGGAGCGAATAGGGCTAAAATGGTCGCTCACTTCAAGAAATAGATGGGCGAATGCCTCGTCCCATCCTTCACCATGATACCCTTCTCACAGAAATATTTGAGCCACTTCTGGGCGGTATATTGGGTCAAGCCGAAAAGAAGGCGCAGGTCACGAGTAATGACGAAAGTGTCTGTTAGTTCACGCAAAATATACGGATTTTCGAGTAAACAGCCGCATATTACATTTACACGAAACACGCTATAAATAAATCACTTACAAATTGTACCACTTAGATTTCTTCCGTAATTCTTCCGTAATTCTTCCGTAATCCTTCCGTAATTCTTCCGTAATTACGCCAACTTCCATTGCTTATTTTCTGTCTTTACTATTTTACCATCAACTCGCAATTTACGAATCAAATTATCTATTTTATTCATCTTCTGATCTTTGCTTAACAAATCAGATAATTTATCTTTTAGCAAAAGATTAATCTCTTTACGAGACGCCATGCCAAACTTAGCAATATAATTTAGAATTAACTTACGGAAATAATCATCATCAAAACTTCTATTTTTGACATATTGCGTTTTCAAATCCGAATTCTTACTAGCAGTTACGACCTCATAAGCCAAGAATAAATTCGGCTTACGTCCTTCAACAAAATGCTTATTACGCAAGTGTTTTATGGACTCATCAGCTATAGGTTTTCTCTTTTGCACCTTATCCAACAAGACGATATCTGCAAGTTCCAAGTTTGGATTTGCTGCCAATATCTTGGCAAAGTTCTCATCTTTTACATTTCCCTCTATTGTAACTTTCACCTTACCACCTGATAGGTCATAGTCAGGAAGAGGGAAGTAGCGTTCACTTTGTTTCAAAAATAATTTTCTGATGCCACCACCCTCAGTCTCTATCATATTGAGATTACGCATCGCCTCTACCAAGAAACGATTACGGTAGATAGATTGTGGGCAATCCTCCTCTACTACATCCTCTATACTTGTTGGCAAAAAAGAACCATAATTTTGAAAAATAAGATGGTCATCTTCGTATTCCACCACATCTATACGAGCACACTTGGTATAATCTTGATGAGCAATAGCATTATTCAATGGCTCACGAATATTAAACATATCGTACCTGAGCATCTCATCTGGAAAAAGCGAATTTGGACGCACAATACGATACTTCACATTACGTACCTTATTATATAGTTTATCCACGCTCAACAAAAATGGTATAGAATATATATCATAATCCTTGTTGAGAGTTTCGCCAACCTTTCTTAGCGACCATCTTATTTTTGCCACATAAGGACTCAGTAAGAATTCAGCCTCTTCCTTACCCAACAAAATTAATGCAGCACGTGTAATCTTACCACGCAAAGTAATTTTAGCCTTGTCTAGAAACTTAGCGTCATCCCACATTTTAACCTCCTCTTTCTTCAACGGATTACGCTTTACGTATTCTTTTCTTGCTTTTTCCATCGCCTCCGAATCCAAATCATCTAGCGTTGCATCCTCTACGATAGCCGCACTCCAGTCCTCCGTAACCTCAATCTCTGAAAGAATTGATTGCAAACGGTCGGGGCGCATTTCTACCAAAGCATCACCCGTACGCTGCCAAGCTTTGTTGTGAGCATAGACCGGAAGTTTTGCACGATGTTTAGGTATCGTTAGTATCCAAACTAAACGTCCAGAATCATCTGCCTTAAACTCAGTAATATCAAAATTCTCCAAAGGAAGGTTGCGACACTTCTCCGCAATACGAGCCTTGGCGGAATCCACATTATAAGAACCGAGATTCTGAATACCAATCACATCTAGCGTTAAGTCTTTGACTCCAATAATCAAAGAACCACCATTCATATTAGAAATTGCAGACACATAAGAAACCACATCATCAGCCTCATGCCCACAGAGGCTATTCTGTAGATTCTTATACTCTTTCCACTCGCAAGACTCATTTTCTTGTGGAAAGCGAATACATATATACTCCTTGATTTCTAGTTCTGTCATAAGCCCTTGTTATTTTGAGATAAACCTTTGCGGCATCTATTAATTTGCAAAAATACAAAAATTATTGAAACCGAGAAATAAAAAAGAGAAAAAAGACTCCTAATTTTGCATATGCACTTAATGTCTTAACCAACAAAAGCCACACCTCCTCACTTCAAGAAATAGATGGGCGAATGCCTCGTCCCATCCTTCACCATGATACCTTTCTCACAGAAATATTTGAGCCACTTCTGGGCGGTATATTGGGTCAAGCCGAAAAGGAGGCGAAGAGCACGAGTGGTGATGAAACGATTCTCTTCCAGATATTCCTTGATTTTCTCCAAAAGTTTCTCTTCCGTATATTGGGAAGACTGCGTAGTATATTCGGAACGGATGAAGTGCATTCCTCTCTCCACCTCATCCATGAGCGATGACTCCGGACGGAAATTGATGCCAGCAAGACGAACCTCCTTACCCGTTATCTTTCTATCAGGCTGTTCCTCAGGCATCTCCAAACTCGCCGACAAGGAGAAATAACCCAACTCCGGGATGTGAACTCGGCGCCCCATCGTAAACTCCTGCACACAGATGTCATGCAATTCCCTGAGGACTGCCGCCACATCTCCCTTGGTGAGCGAGCACCGATTCTGAATGGCAGTTTCCAACTCCTTGTCTATCATCGGCTCATGCAGAACGAGCCTGACGTATTGGCGATTTTCCCCAGTACCTTGTGAGTTCTTAATGGTATAAATGTCATATTTCAAATCCATACGATGAAGTTTTTGGTTTTACATCAATAGTTCGTGGTAACAGTTGTTCTTGAAACCTATTGCAAATATAGCAAATAATGCTAGACATTATACTAATTGGTGAAAAGAATTAGGATTATTTATACATTTTTCGAGCGTCAAATTATCTTTTAGCGACCGCCAAAACATCTTATGGCGACCGCTTGACGATTTGATGGCGGTCGCCATACAATCTTTTGACGACCGCCAAAAGATGTGCAAGACGCAGTTCTGCTACCACATCCATGCGGCACATTGAAATAAAAGGAAGAAAACATTGCGTATCTGACTAAAATTCCTTACCTTTGCAGAAACTTTCATCAATCATCAAGATAAGAATATGAACAACAAGAAATACGACTATCTCATAGTAGGAGCCGGACTTTTCGGCTCCACTTTCGCCCATATTGCCCACAAGCAGGGCAAAAAGTGCCTTGTCATCGACAAGCGACCTCACCTAGGTGGCAACATCTATTGTGAGAATATAGAGGGCATCAACGTGCATAAGTATGGTGCACATATCTTCCATACCTCCAACAAACAGGTATGGGACTTCGTCAACTCCATCGTGGAGTTCAACCGATACACCAACTCGCCTGTAGCCAACTACCAAGGCAAGCTCTACAACTTGCCTTTCAATATGAACACCTTCTATCAGATGTGGGGCGTGACAACTCCTGAGGAGGCACAAGCCAAGATCGACGAGCAGAAGGCGGCTTATAGTGAAGAGTTGAGAGTGAAGAACGAAGAATTGGGACTTCCAAACGAGCCTCACAACCTGGAGGAGCAAGCGATGCTTCTCGTTGGCAAGGACATCTATGAGCGACTCATCAAGCGATATACCGAGAAGCAATGGGGAAGAAAATGCACGGAGTTGCCTGCCTTCATCATCAAGCGACTGCCTGTGCGACTCGTCTTCGACAACAACTACTTCAACGATAAGTACCAAGGCATACCTGTGGGAGGCTACAACAAGTTGACTGAAGGCTTGTTGGAAGGCATCGAGTGCCAGACTTCCATCGACTTCTTCAGCACTCCATACGAAATGCCGAATGGCGAGAAAGCCATTCTGAAGGATGCTTGGAAGGAAATCGCCGACAAACTTGTCTTCACAGGAAAGATAGATGAGTTCTACGACTACCAGTTCGGCAAACTGAACTATCGCACGGTACGCTTCGAGCAGGAAATCATCGACAAACCTAACTATCAGGGCAACGCTGTGGTCAACTATACCGAGCGTGAGGTGCCTTACACCCGTGTCATCGAGCACAAGCACTTCGAGATGTTTGGTGCAGAGGTATATGATTGTCCGAAGACCGTCATCTCCAAGGAATACTCCACCGAATGGAAGGACGGCATGGAGCCATACTATCCAGTCAACGACAAGGAGAACACCGAGCTTGCCGCCCAATACAAGGCACTCGCCGAGCAAGAGCAAGATGTCATCTTTGGCGGTCGCCTAGCAGAGTACAAGTACTACGACATGGCTCCTATCATAGAAAAAATTTGGGGTATGGAGATCCGTTAAATTAGAATCGAAGAGGGATAAGTGAATGAATAAGAGCAAAATAAAGAATCGAATATTTCCACGCACTTTGTGGAACCGTGACACCACCTCACTATGGGGTTGCGCCTTTGTCCAACTCATCTTGTTTGACATCATTTGGTGCTTACAGACCACCTTCTCGTCCTTCTCCATCCCGGAAGTATATGTCAACACCATCTTGGTGGCACTTTTGTGCATACTTCCCTGGATGCTCACTGGCAAGAAATGGGGGGAATACCTCTTCCTGTTCATCCTCGACGGATTGCTCATCAGCAATCTGATGTATAGCCGCACCTACAACTCTGCGATACCCCTGGAAAGCTATCTTCTGGCAGGCAACCTGAGTGACTTCACTGCCAGCGTAGTCGATTCCATGCGACTCATCGACCTACTGCTACCACTCTCCACCCTTGCTTGCATCATCTTTCTTAGCAAGGGGAAAAAGGGGTTGCAAAAGGATTCTTCGGCAATAAATGCCACGCTACCGAAAGCCAACTTTGCCTTGCGACTGAAGCAATATGGCATCACCACGCTCATCGTATTTCTCATCTCCGCCATCCAAGTGATGTGCAGAGGTGGATGGCAAAAGGCTTTCGAGAGGCTGCAAAACGCCAACTACTATACTTGCGCCGTACCCATGTACACCATCTTTGGCAACCTCATCCACCAAGGCATGCAGACCCAATCGCCTTTCACCTCCAAGATGCAAGCCGACATCTGCCAATGGATGAAGCAACAGCCTGCCTATCAACCACTTTCCGACAGCATCGCATCCAAGAAGACCTTGATTGTCATCTTCTGTGAGTCCTTGGAGAGCTGGGTGATCAATAAGAAGGTGGAGGGACAAGTGATTACACCGAACCTCAATGCATCCATCGCCGATGCCCACACACTCTATGCCCCGAACGTGCTCACACAAGTGAAGGGAGGACGCTCCATCGATGGCCAACTCTTGGTCAACACCGGCCTTCTACCATTGATGAACGGCTGCTATGCCATGCAATACCCTGGCACCACCTATCCATCACTAGCCAAGGCTCTCAAGGAAAGATACCACTCCAAGTCGTACTTGATGACAGTTGACAAGCCCGTGACATGGAATCAAGAGATTGTGGCTCACGACTTTGGCATAGACACCCTCTTCTGCAACGACAGTTGGGTGAACGACGAGAAAGTGGGTAGCCGAAAGAAGCTAGGCGACGTGTCGTTCATGAAGCAAATCGTCAAGAAGTTGAGCAGCAGTGACATCCTAAGCCAGGGAAAAAGCACCTTTCTACAAATCGTTACCTATTCTGGGCACAACCCCTTTGTGCTGCCCGACAACTTGAAGCGCATCCACTTCAAGGGCGATTATCCAGAGAAGATGCGTGACTATATGACCATGGCAAACTATACCGACCATGGACTAGGCATCTTACTCAACTACTTGAAATCTCGCCCCGACTACAAGGATATGATGATTGTCATCATCGGTGACCACGAGGGTCTTGCCGCCGACCGCAAGCCCATTTGCGCATCATCTGCCGCCAAAAGTATCGTGAGCGACAAGCAGTTGACACCTTTCATCGTCATCAATGCGCCGGTGGGTGGCATCTACAAGCCAGTACTGGGACAAGTGGACCAATACCCTACCATCCTCAACCTCCTGCATCTTGACAGCTATCAATGGAAAGGAATGGGACAGAGCATTCTCGACCCAGCCAAGCAACCTGCCGCCGTAGGCTCAGACAACATGAACGTGGAGAAAACAGGAAATGTCGCAGACAAGGAAATCAAGAGGTTGACCGAAGCTCACCGAATTTCAGACCTTCTCATCAGATATGACAAGATTGTCAAACATTGAGTTAGAACTTCAACATTTCTACAACTTTTATCAATACCTTTGCAGCAGAATATATATCATCAATATGAACACCCAATACAACAAAGCATTCTGGTATATCAGCATCCTTGCTATCTTGATGCTGATACCATTCCTAGGGCTCACCGACTTCAATACGAAGGGCGAGCCACGCGAGGCAGTCGTAGCCTACACCATGCTGGAGCATGGCAACTGGATATTGCCGATCAACAACGGAGGCGACATCCCCTACAAGCCACCTTTCTTCCACTGGTGCATCGCCTTCTTCAGTCTCTTCATCGGTCACGTCAACGAGTTTACCTCTCGCTTGCCGTCCGCCATCTCCCTCGTCTTGATGACCATCGGTGGTTTCACCTTCTTTGCCAAGCGCAAGGACACCAAGACCGCCCTCATCGCCGCCATCCTCACGCTCACTTCCTTCGAGGTGCACCGTGCCGGCGTCAACTGTCGTGTGGATATGGTCAACACAGCTTTCATGGTAGGAGCGATGTATCTGCTCTATCGCTGGTGGGAGAAGGGCAAGAAGCAGTTGCCTTGGCTTGCCATCCTCTGCATGAGCGGTGCCACACTGACCAAGGGTCCCGTGGGCATCATCCTGCCTTGCTTTGTGATGGGCGTATTCATGCTCACCCAGCGAGAGAATTTCTGGGGCATCGTCTGGCGCATGGCACTCACTGCCGTGCTGTCGCTCATCATCCCTTTCTGTTGGTATTACGCCGCCTATCAACAAGGTGGTGATGCCTTCTTACACTTGGTCAAGGAGGAGAACATCGACCGATTCCTCGGCAAGATGTCGTATGGTTCGCATGAGAACCCAGCGTGGTATAATCTGCTCACCCTCATCACGGGTTGGCTCCCTTATACCTTATTATTATTGTTCTCCCTCTTCATCCTGCCTTGGAAGCAGTTTGCGAAGAGCAAGTTGGTAGCCAACATGAAGCAAGCCACTCCCCTACAGGTATTCACATGGCTTGCCTTCCTCCTTGTACTCTTCTTCTATTGCATTCCGAAGAGCAAGCGTAGCGTATATCTCTTGCCTTGCTATCCTTTCATGGCTTATCTCATCGCCGAGTACATCGTATGGATGATGAAAGAGAAGGTAGGTGCACTGAAGGTCTATGCTTGGGTGATGGCCGTGCTCACCATCATCCTCGACGTGGCATATCTCGCCGTAAGATGGGGGGCAGTTCCAGACAGCATCTTCCATGGTAAGCATGCCGCCGACAATGTCGCCATGCTCCATGCACTCGCCGACTATCCTATCGCCAGCTACATCTTTGTCGTGATGTCACTCTACCTGGCATACAGAATCATCGTATCGCTGAAAAAGAAGGATGTGAGGGAGATCTGTGGCAGCACCCTCGCCACCATCATCGGTCTATTCCTCTTGCTTGATACCAATCTGCAACCAGCAGTGCTCAACACCAAGGCAGACAAGCCACTTGCCCCTATGATAGAGCAGCGATTCGACACGAACAAGCTATACTCTTACATACCTATCAAGGACTTGCATTTCTTCAGCCTCAACTTCTATCTAGGCGACAAGATTCAGCAGTTTGAGAAAGTATTGCCACAAGACGGCGTACTGATGATTCCAGAGGATTGCTTTGAGGAATTCAAGGAGAAATACGGTAAGGGCTATGTCTTCCAAAAGGACTGGGAGATTAAGAAAGCCGTGGAATGGCATAGTCCTATAGGATTCTATCGATTTGTGAAGAGCGAGCCTACACTCGCTCTTCGATAAAGTATCTCGGACGTCGCTTCACCTCTGTATATATCTTGCCGATATATACACCTGTGATGCCGACACCGGTGGTGATGATGCCACCGATAAACCAAAGTGACACCAGCATGGAAGTCCATCCCTGGATGGTCTTCCCTTGGAAGTGCTCCACCAGTGCGAAAATAATCATGATGATGGCTACCAAAGTCATCGCCAATCCCATGAAGGTGATGAAGCGTAGGGGAGCCACGGAGAAGGACGTAATACCGTCGATGCTGAAACTGAGCATCTTTGTGAGCGGATATTTGCTCTCGCCTGCCTCACGAGCCTTACGGTCATAATAGACGAATCCCTCACGGAAGCCCAGTTGGCGAACGATGGCTCGAAGGAAGAGGTTGCGCTCTGGATATTGCATCAACGCCTTCAGCGTGCGATTGGTCATCATACGGAAGTCGGCATGATTATACACCACCTCCTTATCCACGCTCTGCATCAACTTATAGAAAGCCTGGGCGGTGAAACGCTTGAAGAAAGTATCCGTCTTGCGCTCCTTCCGCACGCCATAGATGATGTCCTTACCTTCCTGCACCTGTTTCACCATATCCACAATGACATTCTCGTCATCCTGTAAATCAGCATCGATGCTCACCATAGCATCGCAATGATCGACCGAAGCCTCCATACCTGCCCAGAGGGCATTTTGGTGTCCTCGGTTGTGGGAGAGTTTGATTCCCTTCACATAGGAGTGCTTCTCAGCCGCCTCCTTGATGAGTTGCCAAGTCGTGTCACGGCTGCCGTCATCCACGAGGAGCAAAGCCGTCTCAGCCCCCGTCTCTTGCTTGATGCGTACCACAAGATTGCCCAAGACTTCCAGGGTCTTCGGCAATACCTCTTGCTCATTATAACATGGAATTACGATATTTATCTTCATCTTCTCGTTGAATCTTTACATCATTCGTTTTATTATTAACGCAAGAACTTCCATTATCTTGCATTGTATCGGCATTTTGTTTACAGAAACACCCTTTGAGTTTGCAGGAAGCCGCTTACCACTTCCACTTCAGTTGAAGTTCCAAGTCTGACTGGCAGGAGCCATTGATTTGCTGCAAGCCAGAGGAGATATGATTGCGATCGAAATATTGAGTCATCGCCCACTTGCAAGCCAGCAGCCAGTGACTGCCGACATCCACCTTCGCCAAGAGCGCACATCGGATGCCCTCACCGAAATAACTCCCGAAACTCATCGTATAGAGCATTCCCGGTTCCAAGGCATACACCCGACTATCATAATCGCTCGTATGAAAATACCCCATTGAGGCTTGAAGTCTCAGCCATCTGTAGCGATAGGCGAAAGCCTCACTCGCCATATAGCCCCGACTGCCCGACAGCCAAGTGGCATCCACCTGCGTCTTGCTGCTCCACGCACTTCGATTCATGCGCAGATATAGGCGAGCACGCTGCGTGGTGGCTTCGTTCTTCCACTTGTATTGATACCGAGCACCCATACTGATGAAACTAGATAGTTGACAGACGGCACTCACCAGATAATCCATGGCATAGGTACTCCCAGTCGTATGATATTTCGGCCAAGCGAAGTAAGCCACATCACCATATGCCTCCACCATCCACTTGGCAGAAGGTGTCCATCTCATACCGACATAGCCACCACTCTCATCCTGCACATCACTGCCAGCCTTGAAACTATTACTGTACATTGCATAGTAGCGGTAAGGATAGAAGCGATAGAGAGCCAAGAGCGACCATTTCTCCGAGAAGAGATAGCTCATACTGTTGACGGTAGCCACCACACCACAATCGCCCGTAGCCGTCTCTCCTTGCATCGTGAGCCGATGAGAAACATAACCATAGTCAACGCTCATGCTCCAAAACGATTTCCCTTCGGGGGCGAAGCGCTTATATAGTTGCGACTTGTCGGGATATAGCGGAAGCGAATAGGAATAAAAGATACCCGTCGCCCCGACATGAAACCCCTTAAAAGAATAATGCAAGTTACCACCTGCCAAGAAGGCCTTCGCCGCCCCTTGCTTCCCTATCTCCTGTTTCGTGCGATGCAAACCAGATGTCTGAATGGTAGAGATGGAATCGTTCTTGACGGTAGCATCGATGGTGCGATAAGACACGAAGGCACTCACATCGAGCCCTTTGGCGACATTCAAGGTTGCCGCAGCCCCTTGCAGATAGTTGGCAGAGGAACGAGAGGAATGCACACGGATGGAGGTTCCCATCCTACCTAGGGAAGACAAAGCCGAGAGCTTGCCGAAGCCGAAGTCATTGTTCAATATCAGTCCCATGCCTTCGCTGAGTCGGTATCTGCCCAAGGTGATGTTCTTCCATCTCCCCCATTTCTTCACTTGCAGATAGAAGGAATAGAAATCATATCCCCACTTGTTCTTGCCGGCGAAGAATGGCTCTCCTGCATCTTGCGAAGCCAAGAAGCCCCATTTCACGTAGTCGCTCCTTCGAAACTGATACCTCAGCCAGTGCTTCAGTGGATACCCCATATAGCCCTCCACGTCACCCTTTCGCTGATAAAAAGGAATCTTGACATCCGCCACCGCCTCGTGCTTGCCATACCTTATTATATTAGACAAGGAGGGGAAGGAAGGCTTCGCCACTTCCCCAGCATAGACGAAGCACGACAAAAGTTGACGCTGATACCAGTTGATGGACTCAATCATCGCCAACTCGCCCAGACTTTTCATTTCCCCATACTGATAGAGGTAGGCTTGAATATCCTCCACCTGCCCAGCCGAGAGAAAGGGAAACTGCTCCAGTTCCTCCCTCGTGGCAGTATTGATATTCAAGGGATGCTCAGCATATTCCTCCAGCACCGCCTCATAGTCCTCCCAAGCCACGCTCTCGTAATCCTCCATCTCGCTGAGTTGTTCGAGATATGGCTGCCAAGGTCGCTGCTCTATATTTTGAGCATTCATCACCTGAGCGCCGCCTATCCAAAGCAGCACTCCCATCATTCTCCGATAAGATAAAAGTCTATTCATTGGCTTTCACATATAAATTGTCAGTCATTCTATGATTGATATGGCAATAATCGTCATATCGGGGGCAAAGTTACGATTATTCTCGATAACTACCAAATATTTTCCAAGAAAAAAGACGTACGAGCACAAGATAACGCCCATACGTCTTTGTATATTGATTCTCAAATGAGTCGAGAGATGATTACTCGATGTCGCTTGCCTCCTTGATAATGTCGGAAGGCACGGCATCGCAACGCTCATAGCGACATACATCGCTAGCATCATCCTTGGCAGTCCAAATCATAGAACCACTTGCATAGAGGTTGGTTACGATGTAAGACTGATTCCAATCACCCAGGTTGTAATCGTAACTGCCACTCACTACATAACCCAAGTATGGGTCTTGTTCCACCTTGAAACTACCTGTGGTATGAACGGCATACATACTGTTGAGGTTGTCGTACATATCCATGGTATTGTCACGACGATTGAAGACAACATAGCAGTAAGTACCCTCTGGCATCGGCTGACCATTGTTCCAAGCGATCATCTTCCAAACACCATTCAGATTGGCAGGTGTCACTGCCAAAGACTGCTCCTTTGGCTCATCATCATCGCTGCTGCAAGATACAAAACCTGTCGTGAGAAGCAAGGCTGCCAACAAGGTGAAAAGTTTAATTATATGTTTCATATCATTGATTCTTTTTAATTGTTACGGTTCACACTCACCGTGATGGTGCGGTCGGAAGGCTTGGCATCCACGCCCTCCAAGATAATCGGGAAGGTGAAGTCGGGCTTCATCATCGGCGGTATTCTATCCACGAGAAGCGTAATGACCAAATCAGCCTCATCGCCTGGTTCTATCACCTCTGGCTCTGTCTTGACCTGAGCATACTGAGGAAGTACCAAACTCGTGATATGCAAGGCTTTCTTGCCACTATTGCCACAGAGGATGCGAGTCTCTGGCTGAGTACCGGCTTTCACTTCCTTGAAGGCAACCTTGTTTTGCTTCAATCGCAAGTCGCCCATCTGATAGCGGAAGCGATACCAAACATCGGCACTAGGAAGCACCATGCCATGCAACCCAATCTTCAAAACCCCTTTTTCTTTCAGATAAATGAAAGCCCTTGTGTCAATGGTACCAGGATAGCCGTTGGGAGTGAACGTGAGTTCTATCTTACAACTATCTCCAGGCTGCAACTTCATCTTGTCGATGCTCGACTTGGTGCATCCACAAGTGGTCTGTATGCGAGCGATCTCTTGCACCCTGCCACTCACGTTCCTGCCCACAAAGGTATAGGTACGTGGAGCATCATCCTCGGTCATCGTCCCTGCCTCAATGACCTGCTGGTCAAACTTCAGCAAGCCTTCATTTCTAGGCTCTTGCGCCCGACTTGACATCGCAGCCATCGAGAAAAGGACGATGATGAATGTGATTATCTGTTTCATCTCAGTAATGATTTCACTGAATTCAGTAATGATTACATCCAACCGTTGTTGTTAGCCTTCTTACGTACCGTGATGGTAGCAGTCTGTTGGGTTCCACCGGCAGCGGTCACCGTCAAGGTAGTGCTACCTACAGACAAGCCTTTCACTACTAAGGTTGTGCCCTCTACAGAAGCAGAAGCCACGTTGGCATCAGCCACAGCTACGGTATAAGTCTGACTGCCACCCTCGAAGTAGCTAGCGAGATTCAAGGAAGTCGATTTCTCGGTTGCCACATAGATGTTAGGCAACTTCATATCCGAGCTATATTCCTTACCCTCTACTCCTTGGAGGAGCTTGGCTGCATCTATCAAACCTGTACCCATCTTGCCGATGTACTTAGACAAATCCATGATGTCAGGAGAAGCACCCACGGTAGTATGGTTCATGTAATAAGTCTTGGTTGCACCATTTCCATAGTAGCCGTCCAAGTCCTTCACCGACTTCTTCATCAAGCTAACGAAATCGGCAGCACGATAGTGACGATGCTGTTTGACAGCATAAGCCAAGCCCAAGGCAGCGACACCCGATACATGAGGACAAGCCATGGAAGTACCCTCCATATAAGCATAGGCAGGCTTGCCATTCTGAATCATAGTAGAAAGCACTGCGCCCTTAGCCTCACTGGTCTCACCCCAATACTCCTCGTCGGTCTCACCTATCTTACTATAGTACTCCAAGTCACCACCCGGAGCACTCAAGGTAACGAGTGAGCCATAGTCTGTATAGCAAGCTGGTGTATAGTCTGCAGCAAGAGATGCTACGCAAACGCACTTGGAGTAAGCACCAGGGAACGCAGGATTGCCTGCATACTCATTACCGGCTGCGAAGACAGGAATACCTCCATCGATGACACCATTAGGAGAACCTGCATTGTGGATGAAGTAATCCAAAGCCTCCTTCTCCAAAGGATAGGTCTCTGCCCACTCCTTCTCGGTAGCAGGACCTGGGGTATAGCCATCTACCTCGCTAGACTCAGAAGAGTTGTAACCCCAACTGCACTGCAAGATGACAGCACCATTGTCGGCAGCATACTTGATGGCTCTTGCCTCACCTGCCAAGGTCACACTGCTCTGACCAGAGAATACCTGACAAGACATAATCTTGACACCAGAGTTAGGAGTTCCATCACCACCTGCGATACCACTCACACCTCTGCCATTGTTATTGACTGCTGCGATGGTACCTGCCACGTGAGTTCCGTGACCTGTATCCTCGCTAGCCGTCCAAGAGATATTTCCGTTATCATCGACGAAGTTGTATCCGTGCAAGTCACCCTCGTAACCATTGCCATCGCCATCGGTCTTGGCACCTTGGGTCGTCTCACCTGGATTGTTCCACATATTGGCAGCCAAGTCTGGGTGAGAATACATCACGCCCTCATCGAGCACTGCCACGATGATAGATGGATCACCGGTACACTTCTTCCAAGCCTCAGCGGCATTGACATCACAACCTGCCTGAGCGGTAGCCTTGTTGTCGTTCAACTTTTCGAAGTCATAGTTGCCCTCGCCCAAGTTGCGGTAGTGCCACTGATAAGCGAAACCAGGGTCATTAGGTTCACCATTGTCTAAGGAACGAGTAGCCTTCGACTGAAGCGCACTCTCGTTGAGGTAGATGCGCTTGGAGCTCTTGTTGTAAGCACGCTGGATATGTCCATTGGTCTGCACCTTGGAGATCTCACCCAACTGCTTGAGTCGCTCGGCAGCAGCCTTCAAGTCGGTACCCTTGTCAAACTTGACGGTGTACCACAAGTGCAAGCCTGCTTCACGAGTACGAGCCTCGTTCTTGGCATCTACTGGGAAGACACGCTTGAAGCTATAGCTACCCAAGATGTCGAGCACCTCATCGGTAGAAGGGATGCCGGAGCGAGTGCCTACGGCAGCACGAGTCATCGTGCTCTGTGCCTGGTCGAGAATGTCGCTCATCTCAGGATTGAACTTGATCAACAATTCACCCTCGGTAGCATCAGCAGGGATGGTGATGTCGGTCTTTCCCTCAGACGAGTCGATGCCCGACAGGTTGTCTGCACAACCTGTCAAAGCTAAAGCGACCATTGCTATATAGAAAAACTTTTTCTTCATTGTTTGCTTCTATATGTTATGAATATTCTTATTATAATCATCAGATCAGTACCATTCTTCTACGATACTTATCTTCTTGCCTGACGGCTTCTCTTATACTTGGCGAGAACAGCAGCCTCCGTTGCATCATCTACATCGCCAGCGGCAACGTAAGTACGATAGTACAATGGATATGCCACGCCTGGAACTTCCCACTTGGTACCAGGGTCGCTGGTTCCATAATAGTAGTCGTAGCTGTAACTATCTTCCGTCAAGTCGGAGAAGCCTGCGTTGGCACCTGTGGTACTCTTGCCTCGTCCCTGCTGGTTGAACACCATGATGGCAGGGCTCCACTCCACCAAGTGTGGATGGAAGAGCAACCACTTTGGCACACGACCGGTCAGGAAGTTGAGGTTGAGCGTCAGAGAACGGCAGTTTGGCAATACACGTGGCACACTCATCGGATAAACATCCTCATAGAGCACGGTGCCATCCTTGCGCTTGCAAGTAACAGGGTTGTCCCACTGAGAGAGCAACCACTTACAGGTATCGCCTACCAACTTGTCGAGATACTGAGACTTATCGGTAGAGAAATCAGACGCATTATAGCGTGTTCGCTTGCCTGCAGCTTCCAATGCGACATCCATCTCGTCATCGGTAGGAAGTTCACCCTCCAAGTAGCAGTAAGACAACTCCAAGGCATTCAACTTATCCCAAGTGAGGAGCTTCAAGAGTGCTTGACGGTCGGAAGTGCCAGCACTGATGTTGCCATAGAGACCGATAGGATTGCCATTATAGACGAGGTTGCCATCACTGTTTCTATCCAGTCCGCTGAGGTCGATACATACATCGTTACGACGCTGAGCATAGATAATCAAGTTGCGCAAGTGAGGGAAATTCTCCTCGTTTACAACATCTGTAATGTCTGAGAGCTTGTTGAAGTTGTTACTTACGAGATTGAGTGTCTCCAAGGTATTGCCCAACTTCTTGAAGTTGCTTGGCAAATGGGTCAAACCGTATGCCTGAACGGTCAAGCTCTTGAGATAAGGCAACTCGCAGATGTCCTCGCCCAACTCTACCTCACGTATCTGGTTGTTGGCGTTACTGGTCACTGCAAATGACTCCAAGTACTTCAAGTTGCGTACCTCCTTAGGAAGGCTCTCGCCAGCCTGGAGATTAATCATGCTGAACTGAACACTTCTGACACGACCCAACGCCTGTGGATGTGCTTTCACGAAAGCATCGGTAGCCTCCCAGAGAGTCACGCTAGTCCAGTTGCGCATATTGTCGCTAGTCTCGATGCTGTACATACTGCTCAACTTCTGGTTGATCATGATGACAGAGAGAGAGTCACCGGCACGGTTGTCCTCTATCTTAGGAGCCGCTTTCTGACGAACGGTCAGCACCACGTCGCCTGTTGGATTGCCATCGGCATCGACCAACTGTACATTAGGGTCGGTAGGAACCAAGTGAACCTTAGCCACACGAACAGCAGGAACCACGTTCATCGCCCAGCGGAAGGTGAACTTCACGCTACGAGGACGATCCTTGCGGTCGAGCACGATACCGAGATTGGTACCCGTGAGCTTATCCTCATCCTTGCTGTTGAGCAACCAGCCCTCACGCTCGCTCTCGTTTTCAGCCAACTCGGCATCAGTCAAGTCACCCTCGAAAGAGTAGTCGATGCTACCTATCTTACAAGGTACATTGGCAGAAATCAAACTCTCAAAAGTACGCTCATCATACGTACCGGAGTTTTCGATTTCCACCGTTGGCTCCTTGATATCAATCTGCTTACCAAAGCCGAACTGCACAACAGATACGGTGCGACGCTGACCATTGCTTCCCAAGAAAGCGACATCGGTGGTACGACGACCAGACATCAAAGTCGTGTCTATCTTCACGGTACCGGTAGTAGAACCGACACCATTGGCAGGAGTCAACATCAACCAAGGCTCAGAGACGCTAGCCACCCAGTCTTGTGATGCAGAGATAGCGAGTTGCTCGCTACCACCTGCAGGCCCCATCGTGATTTCCTCCTTGTCGATGGCCAAGCCACCAGGAATATTCACATCATCGTCATCGCTACAGGATGCTGCTAGCAAACCTGCACCGAGAGCGAGGAGGCATATAAACTTATTCTTATATTTCATTGTTACAACTTTCTGATGAATTAATTTTCGAGATCCAAGGCATCGCAACCACGAATATCCTGTGTCTTATCGTAGAACAACATATAGGCACCAGCCTTGATGTAAGGACAAACGCTTGTCACATCAATAGAGATGTTAGGGTTGTCCTTGATGTTCACGATATAGAGATGATAGGTCAATTTCTCCTCTACCTTGCGAATATCATTGCTACCAATCTGGAACTGAATCAAGCTTGGACATTGAGTGATACCTGTAGGCCAAGTGCGCAAGCAACGGTTGTAGTTGGCATCACGCTGATGGTTGATGGCAAACGCACGGAGGTTGGCACTGTTCAATGGCTGCGTTGGCACCTCGCTGAAGCAGTTGTAGCTCACATCCATATTCGTAATGTATGGCAAGGTGGTAGAACGGAAGTCATCCGACAGAGAAGTCAACTTGTTGAATCGCAAGTCGATTACCTGCAAGAGGTAGGCGTTCTTACCCTTGATGCTTCCCTTAGGGATGGTGCGCATCTGGTTGCCACTCAAGTCGATGCTGATGATAGGCGAACCCGCGGTAAACAACTCTGAAGGGAACTTCTCTATCTTGTTGTAAGAGAGGCTCACGGTAGAAGCATTGATACCCTTGTAGGTGCCGTTGCTTGTATCTACGCCCGTGATGTCGTTGTAAGAGAAATCCACAGAACCCATCACTCTCACTGAGCTGGCATCGAAGATGTTAGGTATCTTCTTCAACTTGTTGTGAGCGAAGGTCAAGGTCTCCACATCATCAGTGAATCCACAGAGGTTGGCAGGAATCTCCTCTATCTGGTTGTTGTTGAGATAGAGAGACGAAAGGGTTATCTCTTTGCCGAAAGGATGTACCTTCTTGATATTATTGTAAGCCAAGTCGAGGAGACCGAGGTTGGTCATCTTGCTCAATGATGAAGAGCTAGGGAACTCCTCCAAATTGTTGTAGCTCAAGTAGAGAATCTGGAGTGTTTTACCGGTCTTCTCGGTAGCCAAACGCTCCCAGTCGTCACGCAACTGTGCGGCAGAGATACCCTTGCATCGTGCCAAGTTCAATGCCTGCATTGCAGGGAGTCCATAGTAGAACTCTGGCAGACGGGTAATCTTAGGACAGTTGTAAAGCTCCATATCAGTAAGGTTGGTCATGTTGTCCCAAGCTGCATCTGTAAACTCAGAGGCAAACTTGCCGTAAGTTGCATCATCTGCATTATAGAACTTGGCACAAACCTCACCAGAAGTGACAGGAGAGTTACCGATATAGAACTGCTGCAACTTGGTGAGGCGATAGATCGCCTTAGACACACCCGTGATCTGATTGGTCATCGTACCAATCTGTGCATCCTTCAAGTTGATGCGGCTGTCCTTCTTGATACGGGTCATGCCATGTTTCAGATTCTTATCAGAGTTGACACTCTCGATAATCATCTCCGACATGAAGGCACGTGGGTCATACTTCAAGAACTTGTTCTCGTAGTCGTGGCGCATCTCCTTCTTCTTGGCTGCCGTCAGATTATTGGCATCGTATTCGGTGAAGATGTTGGCACCAATCTTCTCATCATGAGAACCGAGGTTGAGCACCTGAAGCTCGGTGAGCTGACCGATGGCATCTGGTACGATACCCTTGGCACCGAAGCCTGCCAACACGAGACCGGTGACACGACCGTTGCTGTTGAGAGTGACACCTGGTTGGTCGCCCCACATATCGAGTTCCTTGTTGAAGTTCCAGTTGGCACCATGGAAGGTGGCATCGCCATAGAAGCTCCAGTCCTTGCCATCGAGTGATTCCCAGATTGCCTTCAAAGCCTCATAGTCCTTGATATACTCAGCGGTCTTAGACAAGAGGATAGGCACCTGTGCGCTATCGTTCAACTCATTGTCTTGTACCACGAAAGCCTCGCCCTTCACTGGCTGAGTCTCATACTTGGTCTTCACAGCACCTGTTCTACCATATGTGGTATAAGAGGTAACCTGATAAGTACCTGCTGGCAACCAAACGGTAGAATCGCAGTATGCCTTGCCGATGTCCATGTACTTGTCGTCGGCATTGTCAGGATTCTGGTTTTCCTTGCTATCCTCCTCGTAAGTTACCTTTACATTAGGGAAGGTAACGGTCTCACGAGTAAAGAGGTTGGTTACACTGATATCCACCAAGCGGATATTGCTGAAGAGATATTCTTGGTTGGCAGCACGAGTCTTCTCCCACTCCTTCACCAAGTTGAACTTCACCTTACCACGCTCCACAGTCTGCACCGTCAAGTCTTGTACGGTCATACCGCCACCGACAACGGTGAAGGTTTCACCGGCAGAAGAAGCCAAAAGTTCCTCATCCACAGCATCGTACAGATAGAAACCGATGATGGTGTAAGTACCTGACGCAAGCTGGAGTTTGTCACTTCTCAGTCCGTACTCGGCATTCTCTGCATTGTAAGAGTTGAGCACGAGGGTCTGAGAGACCGTAGTACCATTATGCTCCATGACCACCTTGATTTTCTTGGCATCGTCCAATTTCTCAAGTTTGTCAAGGGCAGCAGCACGGGTAGCTCTTGAAGAAACCTTCTTGCTGAGCTTGAACTGCACATATCCGTATGTGCCGTCCCAACCCTCGGTTTCATCATCAGAGCAACTTGTTGCTGCAAAGGTCAGGAAAGAGACCAAGAGCAACAAGAGTGCCTTTGAAAATATTTTCATTCTGTTCATTATTTTCTCTTGCTTCTAAATCCCATATTATTGATAATGACTACTCGCTGGCATACTCTCTGCATGTCGTTGAAACCAGCAAGGATAGGATAAGTGAGCTTATCGGCATTCAAGCCAACATAGATACCCTTATCGTCCTGTCCTACCTCGTAGTTTTTAACATCAACAGGGTTTCCTGTACCGTCGTAAATGACTACGTCTGCTCCAGCTGTAGGATCCCATCCGTCAATCTGAGGATAAATGGCTACATAACCACCATAAACTGTTGATTCAAATACTTCTTTACCAGTATAACTGAAGATGCCCTCAGCATATGACTTAAACTCCTCATTGGTTGTCAAGGCACAATCTACATTCATACCCATGCTGGTAACAATAGGAGCAGTAACCTCAGAATCGCCCTTCTTTT